>Ga0316217_10001917_pt1 | contig 26107 bp, 21 predicted proteins | sample 1anoAmetaG_FD_203633 | JGI IMG/M metagenome (GOLD analysis project Ga0316217, IMG submission 203633) | Freshwater microbial communities from Trout Bog Lake, Wisconsin, USA - 1anoA | ecosystem: Environmental > Aquatic > Freshwater > Lake > Hypolimnion/Profundal zone | place: USA: Wisconsin...
TTCTTCCACCGCCATGCACAGCCACAACTTCAGCACGTGCATCATGGCCCCGTCGCTGATGCGGCGGGCCAGCGATTTCAAAAGCTCGGCGTGGGGAATGCTGTCGAAGTATCCGCTCAGGTCTGCATCCACCACCTGACCATGCCCCGCTTGCAACAGCGTCACAACGTGGCTCACCGCGTCCAAGGCACTGCGCTGGGGTCGATACGCATATTGCTCCGGCAACAGGTCGGTCTCGAAGATCGGCTCCAAGACCAGCACCGCCGCCATTTGCGCCACGCGATCCTTGATCGTTGGGATTCCCAACGGTCTTTGTTTGCCATCAGGCTTGGGAATCCAAACCCGACGCACTGCCGAAGGACGGTACGACTTGTCTTTCAGCACTTGTTGGAGTTCGCCCAGCCACCGGTCCAGCCCGTACCGCTCCTCGATGTCCGCAAACGTCTGGCCGTCTACCCCTGCCGCGCCCTTGTTGGCGCGGCAGCATTGGTAGGCGTAGGCCAGAACGTCCGCACGGTACACCTTGTCGTACAGCGCATAGAACCGGTAGCCCGGCGATCCCTTCGCTTTGGCATGCAGCGAGTTCTGCAACTTCTGAACTGTTTCTGGAGGTGCTAGGCTCATCACCAATCTCCTCTTGTCCTTTGTCGGTTCCTTCGCTGCTTCTTCAACCAAGGTCCCTTCCCGCTCGCGGGCAGCCGCCGATTCCGCTCGCTTCCACGGTCGTTACCCGCTTCTTCGGTACTACGGACCTTTCCGCCATCCCAGACGACCCGGCGCATGCCCTCGCGGGCTGCCAGTTGGGGATCACTTGCATCCTCATCGCTGGGACTTCCCGTGTTGATGTTGGATTCCTTGCCTGCATGCCGTCGCCTCTACCCCGGCGGAACCGACCGATCCCTGTCATTGGCCAGCCTGTCGCCAGCTTTGCGATCCGTCGGCGGCGGCCTTCCCCATTACGTCGCTGGGTCGGCTTCAACCGTGCCGGAACTAACGGAAGGGCCTCGATGGCGTTTCACCTGTATTCCGGCCTGCAGACTCGCGGAGCTGCTATCACAGCCCTTTCCATCGGGAGCTTCAGCCGCTTGGTTGCCCGCACGACTGTCCCGATTGCTACCGGGTGCAATGACTATTTCCCGGGCGGGACTTTCACCCGCTGGACTCCAACACCCTTTTCACGGCGCACGACGCAGCTAGTTTATAACTAGCTGCGTCCCCGTTTGCGATCGTGTTGCGGACATTCCCTGGGCTAAATCCCCTGAAGGTGTTGCAGCCGATGTTTCAATCCCGCCAACGGTGCCAGCCGGTTGCTTGGCTGGTCCAGGTAGAAGTAGGCACAACTGGACCAATCATCCTTCTCACGCTCGTAAATGCCTTCCCGCTTGGCGCGGAGATTCAATTTCCGCGGACGTGCATCGGCCGCATACAGGGTGCGGTTGGCAAAGGCGAGCTTCTCGATATGGCCGGGGCCGTACCAGCCAATCTGCTGAATGGTCACGCGCACGTCGTGGTGAAAATAGACCGGATCGGGAATATGCAGCCGGTAGAAGCCGTACCGCAGTTTGGCGGCATCGGCAAAGTGGCAACCTTGAAACAGATTGCTGTACAGCCCTTGGCCGTAGGCCGAGCCGATGTAATCCTCGGTCCCGGTCCCGGCCAGCGTGGGGAGTTTGCGATCACCGTCCAGATACACTTTGACTTCGCCCTCACCCCACCAGGATTGGAAATACAATTCCGTATTGGCTTGCACGCCCAGACAACAACCCAGGAAACGTCCCCGGCCTTGGACAGCCGGCAGGATCGCGTAGTCCTGCCGCATGGTGGTGGCGATTTCCCGGCGGAAATGCGCGTGGAAGTACAGAACCTCTTCGCCGTGCTGATCGCCAAGGGTATAATCAACTTCGTAGAACAGGCTGTCCAGATCCTTGTCCGTCTGGTTGGTGAGGACGAGTTTCATCCCGGAGCGGAACGGCATGGGCGCGACGCAGTTGAAGCTGCGGCCTTCGGGATTGGAAAAGAGCAGCGCTTGAAATACCGCCATCTGCCCCAGCGGCTGGCAGAAAAAATCCCCCAGCGGCGCGCTAACGGCCGGTGTGCCGGCGCCATCCCAATAGAAATCCAGGCGGATGCCGCGCAGCATGGCGGCACTGCGGTCGCTGAGCGTCATCCAGATGCGCCGCACCATGCCGCTGGTGCCGCTGGCGTGGGCCAACACGACCGACTCGCCCGCCTTGACCACCCGTGCCGGCGAACCTTTCCGCCCACCCTTGGCCGCCGCGCCCCGGCCTTTCAGGCCATCCGGATTCTCCATCGTGGCCCAGCGTGTTTCCACTCCCGTCGGCATAACATGCAATGTATCCAACCCAAACATAATGAATTCCTTCCTGTTGGCAGGAAATGCTATCGCCGGAACTTTAGCAGTGCAAACTGCCGGGCAGGTGTCCTTCTTCCAATTAACTCCGCAAAAAGCTTGTCTTGCACTCTGTCTATGTGCAACCGCATCGGCTGCCGTTTCCTTAGCACCCCCGACTTTACCGCATCCCTTCGGCCGCCGCCGATTCTTGGCGAGCCTAAACACTTGCGTGAACATGCTACTGATAGTTGTGCTGCAACCTGTTTATTTACAATGAGTTACAAGAGTATTACATAGTTGCCCAACAGATAGAAACTGAAAAACTGTCTAATGTGTCTAACGCCGCTTCAATGCGCCCCATCGCCCGCATGGAGATCGACATTGACGGTTAATCGCTGGCCGGCACGCAAAATTTCCAGCGTGGTGGGGCCACGCTGGTCGCCGACCGTCAGGGCGAAGGCGATGGGGTTGGTCACCGGATGATCGGCCAGGCGGGTGATCAGATCGCCGGGCTGGATGCCGGTTTGCTGGGCGGGGGAATGGTCGATGACCTCCACCACGCGCAGGGCGTCGGCGTCGCCTAGTTGGGCAGCGTAGAGCTGGCGATCGGGATCGTTGGGGGCCAGCGAATCGATACGCACGCCAAGGAAAGCGCGGGAGACTTTGCCTTTGGCGATCAACTGGCTGACGACGTTTTTGCAGACGCTGGCGGGAACCACCTGGCCGTGCCGGCCGAAGCCGGCGACGGTGCCGTCGATGGCCACCATGACCGACAGATCGCTGGAATCGCCGGTCCAAACCGCCAGGCGCGTCCAAGCTGGCTCGAAGGAATAGACCACCGCAAGATCGCCCGGCTCGGGATCGGATTTGGCCCAGTCCAGCGGCTTGCCGGCGGGTGTGTCCAGTTGCAAAACGGTCAGGCCGCTGAGGCGGTCGGCGGCCACGTATTTGGCGGCGACCGGTTTGGTGCTGCCCAGGGTTACGGCGATGGGGTCGTCCACGCCTTCGCGCGGCACAAAATAGGGCACGGCGATGTGGCCTTGGTCGTCCACAATCAGGCCGAGCGAGTTGGGGGTGAAGGTTCGCGGGGAAATGACGATCAGGTGTGGTCCGGGCTGCGTGGTAGGCTCGATTTGCACACGGAAGCCGCCGGGCGGCGGATTGCGCAGCGAGACTTCCAGTTGCTTGCGCACATCCGCGTTGAGGTTCCATTGCTCCCACTGGATGGCCGCGGCCGGATCACGCTGCACCGGCAATTGCACATGCACGATGGCAAACTCGCTACGGCGATATAAGGCTTTCACTTCTTCATTGAGCGCCACCAGCGATGGCCGGGACGTGGATTCCTGGGCCACGGCAGTCGAGGCCAAAAACAGCATGAAGAAGATTGTCGGGATTGTTCGCATCAGAATGGATCCGATACCGGTACGACCGGCACCTGCTGGCTATCGCGGCCACGTTGGGCGCGGATCGCCTGGGCGAAATTCTGCGCTTCCTGCAAGTTGCTAAACGTCTGCGTGGCAATGGGCCGGCCAAAATCATCCTGCACGGTGACCACATAAGGCCCGGGCGTTGAACCTTGGCCGGGGAAGGTAATGCCGGGATTGGTATCGACGACTGGGCGAACATGCGGGTCGGCCACGTCTGGCTTAATCGCCTGCTGATGGGTGGCTTTTTCCCGGCCAATCCAGCCGATGGTGAAACCGAAAACAATGCAAGCCGCAGCGGTGGTGACCAGGCGGGCCATGCGGCTGGCCTGGTTAAAGGCATCATGCCGACGGGCGGCACTGGCCAGGCGTTTTTGCAAATCGGCGACCCGGGCATCCGCGGGTTCCAGGGCGGTCCACACCTGTTTGCGCACGGCGCGATCACGCCGGTGGGCGTCCAGTTCGGCGGCCAAGGCCGGCTCGGTGGCCAATCGCCGCCACAGCGATTCGCACTGCACGACCGGCAGTTCGCCGTCCAGATAGGTTCCCAAAAGCTCGAAATCTTCGTCGCTGATTTCCATGATAATCTCGATCCCAACCGTTCAACGCGGTTCGGCAAATTCCTTGAGCATGACCGCCAGTTGCCGCCGCCCGCGATGAATCCACGTCTTCACCTGCGGGATGCTGGCATTCAAAGTTTCGGCAATTTGCAAATACGGCATATTCTCATATTCGCACAACACCAGGGCCGCCCGGAAATGTTCCGGGAGTTTATCGATGGCCGTGCGCACGTGGGCCACCAATTCGCGTTGCAGCATCGCGCCGGACGGCTGGCTTGGCTGGCGTTCCGGCGGCTCAAAGCCATCCTCGGCCATCTGGGCGATGCGCGGCTGCCGCAGAATCCGCAGCGATTCGTTGACCACGGTGCGGCGCAGCAAACCGCCGGGTTCGCGCCAATCGTACCGGGCGCGGTGCTGGTACAGGTTCATAAACGCCTGCTGCACCACGTCTTCCGGCGACACACGGTTGCCGACAATCGCGCGGGCAATCGCCACCAGCCGCCGGCCATGTTCCGCCACCGCTTTTTCAAAAAGCTGGATGGTGGTGCGGTCATCCACCGGCGGCGATATTGGGCCGTTGATCGGAAAGGTCATATCACCGGCCGATTCAGCCGCAGCGCCGCCATGCCGGTCGGCCGGCACATCGCCTTGGCCAACCGGGGGCGTCAACCGCAATGGCTGTTCATCATTGGACACGCGCCGGCTCCGGCAAAGTTTCACGGGACATTGCCAATTGTCGATTGCCGATTGCCCATTGGAATTTCACGCGGTTGGGGGCTGCTTGGTTCATTTGGCAATCGGCAATTGGCAATCGGCAATATTATAGGGTTCGACCCAGCCGCCCAAACATCATAATATGGAATGCCAAGCAAGGCCATGTTGTCGCGTTTTTTCATCTTTGTCATTTTGCTATACCGGCAAACGCTGGGGCGGTTGACCGGCGGACAGTGCCGGTTTGTGCCCTCGTGCAGCCAGTATGGCATCGATGCGATCCAGAAATATGGCCCGTGGCGCGGGGCGTGGAAAACGCTGAAGCGGATTTTGCGCTGTCATCCGCTCGGCGGAAACGGGTATGATCCGGCGTAACGATGGAGGAAAATATGATGTGGCGAATGATGCTGGCGGCAATGGTGGTGACGGGTGTGTTGGATATTGGCACCGCGAAGGGCAAGCCTGCGGATGATACCGATACGCAGCGGCTGGCCGCGGGCATGAATAAGTTCGGGTTCGATTTCTATGGCAAGCTGCGCGCTACCGATGGGAATATCTTCTTTTCGCCTTACAGCATCGACAGTGCCTTGCTGATGGTTTACACCGGGGCGGCCGGCGATACCGCGGCGGAATTGGCGGCGACGCTGCATCTGCCCAAGGATATGACCGCCGCGCAAACCAACGCGGCGGTGGCCAGCATCATGGCCAGCCTTGCCAGCGACGATCGGGAAATACAGGGCTACGAATTGAGCGTCGCCAATAGCTTGTGGGGCCAGCAGGGTTATCCCTGGCTGCCAACGTTCCTGGATACGCTGGCCGGGCTATACGCTGCCAAGCTGCATGAGTTGGATTTTGTCCACAACCCCGAGCCATCGCGGCAGCAGATCAACGATTGGGTGGCCCGGCAGACGCACGACAAAATCAAGGATCTAATTCCCGGCGGCGCAATCACCGATCAAACCCGCCTGGTGCTGGCCAACGCCATTTACATGAAAGCAAAATGGACATTCCCGTTTAAGAAAGAGGCAACCAGCAAGCAAGCGTTTCATCTTGCGGCGGACAAAGCGGTGGACGTGGACACCATGCACCAGACCGCGCATTTCGCTTATGGTGAATCGGTGGATTGGCAGGCATTGGAGATGCCTTATGTGGGCGGCGATTTGGCGATGCTGGTGATATTGCCGCGCGATGCCAGCAAGCTGGCCGATGTGGAAAAATCGCTGGATAACGAATCGCTGGACAAAATGCGGAAGGATTTGAAGCCCACCAAGGTGGCGATTTCCTTGCCAAAATTCACGATTAAGCAGTCTTTAGACTTGACAGCCACGCTGAGAGCGCTGAAAATTGAGGCGGCGTTTTCCGGCAATGCGGATTTTTCCGGGATGGACGGTCACCGCGACTTGTTCATCTCGGCGGCGGTGCATAAGGCGTTTGTGGCGGTGGACGAGGCCGGAACCGAAGCCGCCGCGGCCACGGCAATGGAGATGCCGGCGCGGGAGCCGGTGGTGGAGTTTGTGGCCGATCATCCGTTTGTGACGGTGATCTATCACCGTTCAAGCGGTGTGATCTTGTTTATCGGGCGCGTGGCCAATTCGGCCGATTAGCCCCACGTGCCAGGCAAATTAACCGCGTTGGAAAAATATGAAGCACTCATTTCGGCTTACCGTGATGGTGATTGGCATGTTGGCGTTAACGCTGGCGTTGCCCGGCTTTGTGGAAGGCAAGTCGTCCGGCGGTGGCATGAGAATGCCCGGTGGCGGTGGCAAGGGAAAGAGCAACTCAAATAACAATAACAGCAGCCTCTCGTCGGTACAGACCGCCCAGCCGGAATCGCCGGAAATCGTTGCCGCGCGCAAGACGCTGGCCGATGACAAAGAGGCCTTGGACGCGGCCGTGGCCAAGGTGTGGGGGCCGTTCTCCCAAACGCAAGCCTACCTGGATGCGGAAACGGCGTTCAACGCAGCGTCGGTCAATCTGAAAGCTGCGCAGGCGGCCATGATCGCCAAACTAGCCGACTCGGATGATTACAAGCAGGCGGTCAAAGATCGCGACGACGCCAAGGCCGCGATGCAATCCGCCGGCTCCAGTTCCAGCGATGACAACGGTGGCAGCAACGCGACCGCGAGTTTTGCCGACAACGAAGCCAAGTATCTGGATGCCAAAGCCAAAATAGCCAAGATGGAACAGGACGCCGCCGCCAACGACCCGGTCGTGAAAGCGGCGCAGGCCAAGTATGATGAGGCCAAGAAAGCGGTGGACGCCCAGACGGCGCTGTTCCAAGATACGCTGGCAGCAGACGCGGGTTATAAAGCGGCCAAGAAAGCCTACGATGACGCCGACGCGAATTTGCAGACCTTGTTGGCCGCCGCCAAGAGCAAGCAGCCAGCGAAACCAGCACCAGCCGCGGCAACGCCAAAACCGGCAGCGCCCGCTCCTGCGGCCCCGGCGGCGGCAGCACCCGCCGCAGCACCGGCGGTGCCAGCACCAGCAGCCGCGCAATAGTCCGGCGAATTGGCAATCTGAAATCTCAAATCGGACATCTCAAATTTGCAATCGCCGATCTCCGATCACGCATACCCCCCACTCGGCTTGATTCCCCTTGCCGCGCGAGCTTGCTCGCGATCTTTAGCCACCCGCGCTTCGTAGCCGCTGGCGCGATACGCTGCCAGCGGATCGGGATCGATGTTCCGCTTCTGCCGCCATTCGGCCAGCAGAGGTGTCACATCGGTGAAAAACGCCCGCCGCAAGGCTTCCTCGCCATCCACAACATTCATCCGTGTCTGGGCATCGCGCAGTTTCGCCCGATCCACCAGGCACGCCTTGGCATATAACTCCTGCGCCGTCATCACTGTCTGAAGCATCGCCTCAATTTTGGGCTTGAGATTATGGCTCTGGTCCACCATGTAGGCGATGTGCGACACATCGGTGTTGTGCGTTTCGGCGGCGTTGCGAATCTCGCAGAAAATCCGAAACACCGCATACGGATCGATGCTGCCCAGCGTCAGATCATCATCGGCATATTTGCGGTCGTTGAAATGGAACCCGCCCAACATGCCCTCATCGAGCAAAAACGCCACAATATGCTCGATGTTGCAGCCCGGCAGATGATGCCCGGTGTCCACCAGCACTTTGGCATTGGGCCCGGCATCCTTGGCGAAAACATAGCTCATGCCCCAGTCGGCAATATCGGTGTGATAGAAGGCCGGTTCAAACGGCTTGTATTCCACCAGCATGGTCATGCCCGGCGTCAAGGCGTCGTGCCATTGCCGCAGTGCCGCGTGCATCCGCTGCTTGCGCTGCACGATATCATCCTGGCCGGGATAGTTGGTGCCGTCGGCGAACCACAGGCTCAGGTAATTCGATTTGACCGCCTTGGCAATGTTGATGGAATCGATCACATGCCGGTGTGCATGATTGCGTGCCGCTTCATCGGCACTGCATACCGAGCCAAATTTATACACCTGGTCCTGAAACAGATTGGGATTGATGGCCCCGATGCGTACGCCATTTTTGGCGGCCACTTGGGCCGTGGCGGTGGCATCGACCCCAACGGAAAAATCCCACAGCACATGCACCGCCACGCTGGGGCAGCAACCGGTGTATTTGTGAACCACGCCGGCATCGGCGAGTTTTTCATCGATGGTGGACGCCGCCGCCGGTTGGAAGAACTTGCCAAAGCGTGTGCCGGTGTCGGCATAGCCCCAGCTGGGAGTTTCGATTTTGAATTCGTCCAGCAGCGTGAAAAGTTGATCGTGGTTAATCATGCGGGCAATTTAACAAATTGGCGGCAATCGGCAAGGCGCAGGATTCTTGTTGTTCCACCCCGCTAGGATTAGTCTTTACCCCCGTATGTTCACCAAACGGTCGCGGATCGTGCGTATTCTCCTGGTTCTGCTCCTGGCACTTTGTCTGGTGCGGCTGGCGCATGGGCAGACTGCCTATCCGGCGGAGGCCGGGTCGCAATCGGTGTCGTCGGCTCCCAGCCACGAAATCTCCGACCTGCGCATCAACATCAATTTCGTCTGGACGCTGCTGGCCGGGTTCCTGGTGATGTTTATGCAGGCGGGGTTCGCCCTGATGGAATCCGGCATGTGCCGGGCGAAAAATGTCGCCCACACCATGTCGATGAATTTTCTGGTCTATGCTTTGAGCATGATCGGGTTTTTCTTCATCGGCTACGGCCTGATGATGGGCGGGATCAATGGCATCCCCGCCGGGGCATCCTCGCCCCCGATCGGTGGGCCAAGCACCTTGGGCTTGGGCGGCACCGGTGGCCTGGATCACATGTTCTACCTCACCCTCTTCGGCAAGCCCTTCGGACTGTGCGGTCTAAGCGGCTTTGCCCTTCGCGGCGCACTCGCCCCCGGTGCCATGGTGCTGTTCCTCTACATGATGGTCTTCATGGACACCACCGCCACCATTCCCACCGGGGCGCTAGCCGAACGCTGGAGTTTCAAGAGCTTCAGCTTTTTCAGCCTGTGCGTCGGCGGATTCATTTACAGCGCCTACGGCTGCTGGATGTGGGGCGGCGGCTGGCTGGCGCAAATGGGACTTAATTTTGGCCTGGGCCATGGCGCAGTCGATTACGCCGGTTCATCGGTGGTACACCTCCAAGGCGGTGCGTTGTCGTTTATCATGGCCAAGCTGATAGGGCCACGCATCGGCAAGTACGATAAATCCGGCCATCCCCGCCCGATCTTTGGCCATCACATGCCCATGGTCATGTTCGGGACGTTTGTGCTGGCGTTTGGCTGGTTTGGTTTTAACGCCGGTTCGTCGCTGAGCGGCACCACCGACCGCATCGGGCAGATTGCCGTCAACACCATGCTCTCCAGTGCCGCCAGCACCGCCATGGCCTGCTTTTATATGTGGAAAGTGTATGGCAAGCCCGATCCTTCCATGATGTGCAACGGCATGTTGGGCGGCTTGGTGGCCATCACCGCGCCCTGCGCGTTTGTCAGCCCGCTGGCGGCGTTTTTCATCGGGCTGGTGGCCGGGTTGATCTGCGTCAATAGCGTACTGTTTTGGGAACGTATCCACGTCGATGATCCGGTGGGCGCCATCAGCGTGCATGGTGTGTGCGGATTCTGGGGCTTGATCGCCGTGGGTCTTTTTGCCAACGGAACCTATGGCGACGGCTTTAATGGCGTATCGGGCATGGTGACCGGCGTGTTTTACGGGCATCATTCCATCAGCCAGCTTTTGGCACAACTGATCGCCGGCGTGGTTTGCATCGCCTGGAACGTGGTGGTAGGCGGATTGGTGTTTGTGGTGATTGGCCGAATTTTGGGCAGCAATCGCGTGCGGCCGGAAGTGGAAATCGCCGGCCTGGATATTCCCGAAATGGGCGCGCCCGGTTACCCGGAGTTTATCACCCATGTCAGCCAGGAGCAGATTAATAGTGCTGAGGTATAAGTTATCCATGTAAAGCCCCGATGGCACCGGCGGGAATTCCAATCGGCAATCGGCAATCGCCACCACTGGTGCGTTCCAAAATGATCTGATAGATTCTCCCCGAGCGATTAAACCAATGCTGCTACAAATATTTCGCGCCATCTTCGTCCTGTGCATGGCCGCCGTCGGCTGGGCGTTTATCCAATCGTCGGCGTCAACCTGGTTGGGTGGCTACGCTTGGCTGGCCGAAGCGGTAACCTTGGTGCTCGGTGTACTGTTGGTCTGCGTCGATATTCTTTCCCCACGCAAAAAATTGGCGGTGTTTTCCGGTACCTTCATGGGGCTGATTGTCGGCCTGACCATCGCTTACGCCGTCAATATTGTCGTGGACATGATCTTTGCCCAACCGTTGATCGCCCAACACTTGACCTTGCCTACCAGGTCGCTGGCGGAAATGCTCGAATACATCCACATGCTGGTGGGCGTGGTGGTGACCTATCTGGCCATCAGTTTCATATTGCAGACCAAGGATGATTTCCGTTTCATCATCCCCTACGTGGAATTCAGCAAACAGACACGCGGCGCACGCCCCTTTGTGCTGGATACCAGCGTATTGATCGATGGCCGGATCACCGACGTGGCCAACACCGGCATTTTGGAAAGCCGGCTAGTGGTCCCCCGCTTTGTGCTCCGCGAACTGCAAATGGTCGCCGACAGTTCCGACAAACTCAAACGCAACCGTGGCCGCCGCGGTCTGGACGTTTTGCAGCAATTGCAAAACAACAAGCGACTGGAAGTGACCTTGTACGAAGCCAGCGGCCGCGATACCGATGCCGATGATGTCGATGAGCGTCTGATCAATCTGGCCGATGAACTTGGCTGGCGGGTGGTCACCAACGATTTCAACCTGAACAAGATCGCCAGTCTACGCGGGGTGGATGTAATCAACATCAATGACCTGGCCAACGCTCTCAAGCCGGTGGTTTTGCCCGGTGAAAAAATGACCGTGCGCATGCAAAAGCCAGGCGAAGAACCCGGCCAGGGCGTAGGCTATCTGGCCGACGGCACGATGGTGGTGGTGGAACAAGGCCGCGGGCATTTGAACGAAGAAGTGGAATTTACGGTCACCAGCGCCTTGCAAACCAGTGCCGGGAAAATGGTTTTTGGCCGCCTGCTAACCGATGCGGTCCCACGCCACAAAGGCGGCAAACCCGAAGCAACCCCGGCAAAATAAGCTCCTTCGGCAGCCGCACTTGAGTGCGTTTGCCCCGCCCACGCTATTGACAGAACCGCCAAAATACCCGCGAAGGGCACGCATGTTGCCGACGGATGGGATAACGCCGACGATTGTCGTACAATAAGTTCTTTTGTATTTGGAGCTTGATTCTTGACCACTGATATCGCCGTTGATTCCCCCGCCGCCAAGCCCACCGCCGCGGCGGGTACGCTGTGGCCGTGGTATTCGGCCGAGATGCTGGCGTCGTATGCTTCGACCTTAGTGCCGCAAGGCATTTACTGGTATGCAAAGAAGGTTTTGCACACCACCGATTCACAGCAGCTTTGGCTGGCGGCCAGCTTTGGCTATGCGTATATCTTCATCGCGTTTTTCGCCGGGCGGTTGGCCGATCGCTGGGGGCCTCGCCGCACGGCCATTACCACCGTGGCCGGGTGCGTGGTGGCCGCGCTGCTGGGATTGGTCTGCACTTGGAAGTTTGCGCTGATCGGCGTGGCCATCGCCCTGCTGTTGTACAACATTACCTCCACCACGTTTTGGCCGGCCGCCGAAACCGCCGTCACCCGCGTGCCGGGGAAAGGGTCGCTGGCGACGCGTACCAGTTTTTACAACATCGTCTGGGCGGTCACCTGTTTTCTGGCTTATTTCACCGTGGGCTGGATCTTCCAGCACGGCCATTTCACCGCGTTTGTGATCGCGGCGGGTTTATCGGCCATCGGACTGACGATTCTGACGATTTACACGCGGCCTAATTCGGTGCCGCGCGGGCATGGCCACGATCTGGCCGCGCAGGCCGAGGAAGACCCGGCCGTTGCCAAGCGGGCCAGGCGTTTGCTGCACATGGCGTGGATCGGCAACGCACTGGCCTATGTGGCGATTCAAACGCTGGCACCTATGATTCCCACGCTGGCCCTGCGCGCGCACATTGCCACGCCGGCCAACGGGGCAGCCATTGCTTCGGTATGGACACTGACCCGCACCCTCTTTTTCGTCCTCGTGCTGGGCTGGACAAGCTGGCATTATTCGGTGCGTTATTTGCTCGGCTTTCAGGCCCTGTTGGTCGTCAGCTTCTTTACTACCATGCAACTAGATAATCTGCGCTTGCCGCCTACTGCCGTCATCCCTGTGTTTATGCTATCGCAAGTGGCCTTCGGCGTGGCCACAGGTTTCGTCTACACCTCCAGCCTGTACTACGCCATGCACGTCAGCCGCGGTGGCGGCGGGCACGCGGGGCTGCATGAAGCGCTCATCGGCATCGGCATCGCCATTGGCCCGACCATCGGCGCCATCGCCGGCACCGGGCAAGGCGAGCAAACGGTCGCCCGCGTGGCCTATTCGGTAACCGCCATGCTGGCACTGGGAACCCTGCTGATGCTGCTGATGGGATTGAAGGCCCCTAAGATTGCCGCCAAAAGTTGAGCCGCATCTGAAATCTCAAGTATGAAATCTCACATTTGCGATCGACGCTTTCAACGCCCCTTGCCGAAAAACGTCTTGATCGAATCGTAAATATCATCCTTGGAATTCACCCGGCTGGTCAGCACTTTTTCATGCCCGCGCAGATATTCGTGCAGCACGTTGATGAAGTTCCCGCTGCCGTAGGCGCTGGCCACCTGGCAGTAGCCAAACATGTTGGCCATCGGCAGCAAGCTCTCCTTCAGCAGCTTGATGCAGTCGCGGCTGTCGGTTTCCGAGCTGTTATCCCCATCGCTGAAATGGAACAAATAAATGTTCCATTCATCCGGGCTGTAATGTGCGTCCAATAGCGCCTTGGCACAGCGGAAAGCGCTGCTGATTTTCGTCCCGCCATCTTCCCGCACGTGATAAAATGTCTGCTTGTCCACTTCCTTGGCCGAAACATCATGCACGATATACCGGCTCTCGATGCCTTCGTAATTCTTCCGCAGCCAAGTGTCGATCCAGAAACTTTCCAGCCGGACCAGCTCTTTTTGCTCTTCGCCCATCGAACCGGAAACGTCCATCATAAACACGATCACCGCGTTGGATTGCGGGTTTTTCACTTCCTTCCAACTGCGGTAGCGGATGTCCTTCTTCTGCGGCACGATCACCGGGCAATCCGGATTGTAATCGCCGATCATAATTTGCCGCTTCATCGCTTCCTTGAAGCTGCGTTTGAAATGCCGCAGTGATTCCGGCCCCACCCGGCGGATGCCGCTGTATTTGTCCCGTTGCGTGGTGATGCGGTGCTTGCCCTTAGGCTCAATCCGCGGCAGCTTGAGTTCCTCGGCCAAAATCTCCGCCAGTTCATCCAAGCTGAGATCCACTTCCATAATATGCTGCCCCTGCTCGGTGCCGCCGGCAGTTTTGCCCTTGCCCTGGCCAACCGCATCGCCTTCCTTGCCGTCGCCGGTGCCCACGCCCTGCGAATTATCGCCATAGCGAAAGTGCGGCAACTCAATCCCGCGCACGGGAATGCTGATCAGGTGTTTGCCCTCTTTGCCGATCAACTCGCCCTTGGTTAGAAACCGGCGCAGGTCTTCCCTGATCCGGCCCTTGACGATCTGCCGGAACCGCTGATGATCTTTTTCAATCTTCAACACCATATAACTAACGTATTGTAGACGAGAAGGGTGCCAAAATTAAACGGCCTTTCTGACAGACCGCGGCGTCCCGACGACAGCGATCAGTCCCGCGGCAATCGGCTTGGCATTTTTCCCCTCGCCCTGTACTCACGGGAGGGGATAAGAGTCGGTAATCGCTTGCGTGACGTTCTTCCCGGAATTTTGGGCACGACCAACGCTTGCGGCCAAGCAGCCGGCACCGGATACTGCCTGCTCGCGCTATGCCGCCATTAACCATCCAACAAACCTTCAGCCTGGCGATGCAGCACCACCAAGCCGGGCGGTTGCGCGAGGCCGAACAGCTTTACCGGCAGATTCTGGCCCTCCATCCCGAGCACATCAACGCGCTGCATCTACTGGGCGTGATCGCCCATCAGGCGGGACACAACGACGCGGCCGTGGATTTGATCCGGCGGGCCATCGCCCTCAAACCCGACTTCCCCGAAGCTTATTACAATCTGGGAACGGTGCTGGAAGACACCGGGAAAATGCCTGAAGCCATCATCGCCTATCGGCAAGTCATTACCCTTAAACCGGCTTACGCCGAAGCCCACTGCAACCTGGGGATTGCCCTGCAAGCCATGGGACACCTGGATCAAGCCATCGCGGCCTATCGGCAGGCCATCGCTCTGAAACCGTCTTTCCCGCAGGCGCACAACAATCTCGGCAATGCCTTAAAAGAAAAGGGGCTATTGGACGAAGCCATCGCCGCCTGTCGGCAGGCCATCGCCGTCAAGCCCGACTACGCCGACGCCCACAGCAATCTGGTTGCTTGTCTGCACTATCATCCCAGCTTCGACGGCTCGGCCATTGCCGCGGAACTACGCTGCTGCCATCAGCAACATGCCGCGCCATTGCAAAAGCACCTCCAGCCCCCTTCGACAAGCTCAGGGCAGGTCCATGCCAATGATCGCAATCCCGATCGCCACCTGCGGATCGGCTACGTCTCGGCCGATTTCTGTACGCATGTTTCGGCCTATTTTCTGGTGCCGCTGCTGGAACAGCACGATAGCACGCAAGTGGAGGTGTTCTGCTACGCGCAAGTTCCGCACGCCGATACGATGACCCAGCGTATGCGGCAATGTGTGGCCCAGTGGCGGAATACCGTGGGGCTATCCGACGCGCACGCCGCCCAGCAAATCCGCCAGGATCGCATTGATATTCTGGTAGACCTGAAACTGCATACCGGCAATAACCGCCTGTTGATCTTCGCCCATAAACCCGCGCCGGTGCAAGTCACTTGGCTGGGCTACCCAGGCAGTACGGGGCTGGGCACCATCGACTACCGCCTGAGCGATAGGTACTTGGATCCCTTGGGCCTTGATGAATCGATCTATGCCGAGCAGACGATTCGTCTGCCCGACAGCTTCTGGTGCTACGATCCCCTGGATGAGCGGGATATCCCCGTCAACACCCTGCCGGCTTTGGCAAAAGGCTTTGTCACCTTCGGGTGCCTCAACAGCGTGTGCAAAACCAACGACCGCGCTCTGGCGGTCTGGGCACAGATATTGCGGCAGGTGGTCCGTTCCCGACTATTATTGCTGGCACCTGCGGGGGAATATCGGCCGTGGATGATGGCTCGGCTGCATCAGGCGGGAATTGACTCCCACCGCGTGGAGTTTGTGCCGCATCGCTCACGTCGCGAGTATCTTCAGTTGTACCACGGCATCGACCTGAATTTGGATAGTTTCCCTTATAATGGCCACACCACCAGTTTGGACGGCCTCTGGATGAGCGTTCCGCTGGTCAGCCTGGCCGGCAACACCGCGGTGGGCCGCGGTGGCCGAAGCATCCTGGCGAACGTTGGTTTGCCGGAACTGGTGGCCACCACCCCGGAACAATACGTGCAACTGGCCGTCGCTTTGGCCAATGATCTGCCGCGATTGCAAGAATTGCGTTCGACGCTGCGGCAGCGGATGGAAGCTTCGCCGCTAATGGATGCTTCGCGCTTCGCGCGGAATATCGAGGCCGCGTATCGACAGATGTGGCGGAAGTATTGTTCGTCGAACCTGCGATAGGCACACGCGATGCGGCTTTAGCATTCAGGTCGTTGCGCGTGGTTCGGCGAATTGACGACTAAACCGTCGAGTAGAGAAAGATCGCAAACGGGGGTTTTTCAGCGGAATCGATAGTTAGGGAGAGCGCAACGCCGCCGCACAATTCGACACGCTCAAGGGGATGAGCGTCTGCATGATGAATGCGCGGGGCGGGCGGAAATCGCATTTGTTGTTACGCGCAAAACATCTTCGTTTAGCCGGCCCGTATACGGGCCGTGGGTGCGACCACGGCGCGCGGACGAACCGGTTAAACCCGGACAAATCAACAGACGCGCGTGGTTGCGAATGCTGGTTTTCCTGTGGGATCACCGGAAAGCCGCGGCCGACGTTGGCGTTCTCCACGCCCTTGTCGATGCCGGCGCTGACCAGGGCGAGAAATTGCGCGGCTTGCTCGGGGCTGGCGAAGGCACGCTTGGGGATGAGAAAAAAAACATCTTGGCTGCGAAAGAGCATGAAGATGTGTTTAAGCTCAATTGCACGGACGAAATTGCGCCACGGAATAACTGATCGTTCTTCAGTGGTTTCCGTCACGAATTCGGTCTCGGTAGCCACCAAATGAACTTCCTTGCCTTCCCAAAGTTGCCGGTATAGCCGCGCCGCAAGCCGACGCCGACCGTCGATCCTAGCCAAAGCATGGAAAGCGCAACCCACTGAAAAACCGCTGAGCAATACGAAAGTGGATATCTCGAAGAAGGAATACCCTTTCTGAAAATCCAGCCATCCAAACCAGAGCAGGAACCCGCATCCAAGTGAATGCACGGTGAGCAAAATCCACGGAGACGACCATGCCCATTTGCCTTTGGGCTGCCATTGCTGATAAAGCGCCTCGCGCGATTCAGCCGGAGTCAGTGTATAACGCAATTCAATCATCATCCGCCCATCATGATAAATTGTAACCACTCCCCCCGCAATTCACAGTCAAATCGCCTTCCCCGCTTGACCGCAATCCGCTGGCGCTTACTCTGTCAGCCATGAACGTCAAACTGTTGGATTTGCAGGCGCAGTATCTCCCCCTCCGCAACGAAATTCGCCGGGCGGTGGATGAAGTCTTCGATCAGCAGGCCCTGATCCTGGGGCCGCATGTGGAAAAGTTTGAAAGGCACCTGGCGGCGTATTGCCAGACCAAACATGCCGTGGGTGTTTCCAGCGGCACCGATGCGCTGCTTTGTTCGCTGATGGCCATCGGCATTAAGCCGGATGATGAAGTGATATGCCCCTCGTTCACTTTTTTCGCCACGGCCGGGTGCATTGCCCGGTTGGGGGCCAAGCCGATCTTTGTCGATATCGATCCGCGGACGTTCAATCTCGATCCGGGCAAGATTGAAAAGCGACTGAGCGGCAAGACCAAGGCGATTATGCCGGTGCATCTGTTTGGGCAGTGTGCCGATATGGAGGGGATCAACGAATTGGCTAATCGCAAGGGGTTGTTGGTGATTGAAGATGCGGCGCAGGCGATTGGGGCCAAGCGGAATAACAAGCCGGCATGTTCGCTGGGATATGCCGGATGCTTGAGTTTTTATCCGACCAAGAACCTTGGGGCGTTTGGCGATGCCGGGGCGATCTGCTGCAACGATGACACACTGGCCGAAAACTGCCGGCTCATGCGCGTGCATGGCTCGGGGCACCAATACCATCACAAGTTCATCGGCGGCATGTTCCGCCTGGCGGCGGTGCAGGCGGCGGTGCTGGATGTGAAACTGAAATACCTGCATACCTGGCACGAAGGCCGCCGGCGCAACGCGGCGATTTACAATGAGATGTTTGCCGGCTCGGCTGTGGTGGCCCCGTATATTGATCCGGCCAATTGGAGCATTTACAACCAATATGTGGTGCGCCTGCCCAAGCGCGATGCGGTGAAGAAAGCCTTGGCGGACAAGGGCATCGGCTCGGCAATTTATTACCCGATCCCGCTGCATTTGCAGGAATGCTTCAAGTATCTGGGTTGCAACAAGGGCGATTTGCCGGAAAGCGAAAAGGCCTGCGAAGAAGTGCTGGCGTTGCCGGTGTATCCGGAGTTGCCTGAAGAACACGTGCGGCACGTCGCCACGGAATTGCTGGCGGCAGTGCGATAGGTGGATTTGTGAAAGCGGAGAACACATCAGCGCCGGTTGACGAGCAGGTGGATTTGCACCGTTTGGCCACGATCGGCACGATCGCGGCGGTGATCGCCCACGAGTTCAACAATCTGCTGACGCCGATTTTGACCTATTCGCAGGTGGCCTTACAGAGCGCGCAGAGCGAGACGCCGGACATGGCGCTGATTTGCAAAGCTCTCAGCAAGGCACAGCAGAGTGCCGACCGTGCCGGAAAAATCTGTTCTTCCATGCTCGGCCTGGCCTGCGGGGAATCCTCCACGCAAGTCGTCAGCGTACAAAAATTGGTAGATGAAGTCCTGCTGGCGCTGGCCCGCGATCCGCAAAAAGACGGCATCGCCCTGCGCGTGCAAATTCAGCCCGACCTGCAAATCCGCTGCGATCCGGTGCAAATGGAACAGGTGCTGCTCAATCTGCTGATTAACGCCGGGCAAGCAATGCTTGGCCGGGGCGGCTCGCTGTATGTCAAAGCCGCCCGCGACGCCGATGGCTCGATTCGCTTGCAGGTGATCGACACCGGCCCCGGCATTCCCGCCGCAGTGCAGCCGCGCATCTTCGAGCCATTTTTCACCACCAAGGTCGCGGCTAAAAAAGGCCAGGCACGCGGCACCGGTTTGGGATTAGCCATCTGCAAACAGATCATCGAGCACCACCAGGGCCGGATTGAACTGGCCAGCGAAGTGGGCAAGGGGACGACGTTTAGCATTGTTCTGCCGGGAGTGTGATTGCCGATTGGAAGATAGAACGGTCACACGCATTTTGAATTATCAAATTGGCAATCGACAATCCAAGCCCCTGTTGCAATCCACCCCGCCAAGTAAGAAAATACCCGGCTGGTTCGATTCCGCCTTGGTCTTTTCCCTCAAAGGAGAGGGTTCGCAATGCGCAAGCCTGATGAAAACAAGCGGCGGCAAATTGTCACCGCTGCTGCGAAGTTGTTCTCCATGCTGCCCTATCACAAGGTTCTTCTGGAGCAAGTCGCCACCGATGCCCAAGTCGGCAAGGGGACGGTTTATATCTACTTCAAGGACAAGGAAAACCTGTATTACTCGATGATCAGCGAGGGTTTTGCCAAGCTGGTGCAACGCTTGCAACAGCAGTTGGCCGCCAAACAGGCCCATTTTGCCCAGCGGGTTCGCGCGATTGTCGCCGGGCTGGTCGAGTTTGGTTTGCAACATCCCGAGCTATTTGAGGTAATGCGTTCGGTAGGCGTACCGCCCGAAGACACCGCTTGGGACAACAAACGCAAAGAGCTGGCCAACCTGATCGAACAGGTGGTCCGCGACGGCGTCAGCAGCGGTGAATGTGGCGACGAGCACCCCGAGCTAATCGGGTTATATATTCCCGCGATGGTTCGTGCCGCGCTGTTGTATGGCAACCCCGGTGACAACGGATTGATGCTAACCGAGCACATCACCAAAGTGCTGACCCACAGCCTGGTGCTACGCCCGGAATTGACTAAGGAGACCGTGTGCGGTTAGGCAGTTGGATCGCCATTATTATTGTGGTCGTATTGGCCAGCGGCGGCCTTTACGCGGTGTTGCATTACGATCGCACCGTGCATGCGGCTACCGTGCCCAGCGATATCATCATCACCAAGGCGGCGTTGGCGGACATTACCGCCAGCGTGGCGGCCAACGGCACCGTGGCGTCGCTGCTGGACGTACCGATCAAGTGCCGGGCGGGCGGTGAAGTAATTAACACGCCGCCCGATGTCAGCATCCAGGTGAAGAAAGGCGATCTGCTGCTGGAATTGGATCCCAGCGACATGCAGCCGCCGCGCGACGTGGCCAAGGTGGCCGTGGCCTTGTCGCAAGCGCGGTTGGACGAAGCGAAACTGAACGCGCAAATTGCCGATAAAAATCTGGTGACGGCGCGGTTGCGTGCCCAGGCGGCGGTCGAGGCGGCGCAAACCAAATGCGACAATCTGGTGAAAAAGACCGCGCGCATGAAGACGCTCAACCAGCAGCATTTGGCCTCGGATGAAGATTTGGAATCGGCCCAGACCGATGCCGCTGCCGCCGCCAACGATCTGGCCGTGGCCAAGGCCAACCTCACAGACCTGGACGCCCAGGAATTGAACGTCAAGCTGAAATATCTGGATGTCACCCTGGCGGAAAACGATCTGCAATCCAACCTGCTGGCCCTGAAGATCGCGGATCAGAACCTTTCCTACTGCAAGGTTTATTCACCGATTGACGGCGTGGTGTCGGTGCAAAGCACGGCGCGGGGCACGATTATCGCCTCGGCAATCAGCAATGTGGGCGGCGGTACGCAGGTGATGACCATTTCCGATTTCTCGCGGGTTTTCGTTTTGGCGGCCGTGGATGAAAGCGACATTGGCGCGGTGCAGCCGGGCCAGAAGGTTAGCATGACCGCCGATGCTTATCCCGGGGAAATCTTCGCTGGCGTGGTGCAGTTGATTCCCCCGCAAGGCTACCTGCTGCAAAACGTGGTGACCTTTAACGTCAAGATTGAAGTCACCAGCGAAAACAAGAAACTGCTGAGATCGCAGATGACCACCAACGTAAAAATTATCGAGGCGGAAAAGACGCACGTGCTGTCCGTTCCCTACCAGGCGATCAATCGCAAAGGCGACAAGGCGTTTGTCACGGTGGTAAAGGAGGGCGGCGGCAACGAAGAACGACCAGTGCAACTGGGCGTGACCGATTACAGCAACCAGGAAATTCTGGGCGGATTGACCCAAGGCCAATCCGTGCTGGTTCACACCAACGACAACGCCAGCAAGTGGAACAGCACGCGCAGCGGCGGTGGCGGCGGTCCGCGCTAAGTTGCAGGGAATGCCTCTTGATCATCAAAGCGGAAAACCTCGTAAAAACGTACCAGCTTGGCGGGCAGACCGTCCATGCCCTGGACGACGTGAGTTTCACCGTGGACAACGGCGAAATGATCGCCATCCGCGGACCCAGCGGCAGCGGCAAATCCACCCTGATGAATATCCTGGGGTGTTTGGACCGGCCAACTTCGGGTAGCTACGTGCTGGCTGGGGAAGATGTTTCGCGGCTGTCGAACAACAACCTGGCGGAAATCCGCAGCCGGCGGATTGGCTTTGTGTTCCAGAACTTCAATCTGCTGCCACGGATCACCGCGTTGGAAAACGTCGAACTGCCGCTGCGTTATGCCGGCCGGCATGATGCGCGGCATCATGCCAAAGAGGCCGTGCAACTGGTGGGCTTGGCCGATCGCATGCACCACAAGCCCAACGAATTATCCGGCGGCCAGCGGCAGCGCGTGGCCATCGCGCGGGCGCTGGTGAACGATCCGGCAATGGTGCTGGCCGACGAACCCACCGGCGCATTGGACAGCAAAACTGGCGAGGAAATCCTGGCGTTGTTCAAAGATTTGAATCGCCAGGGACGAACGATTTTGCTGGTTACACACGATGCCGCCGTGGCGGCCCACTGCCGGCGTGAGATTTATCTGCATGATGGGAAAATTACCGTCCCTCCTACCGAAACCCCGGGCCACCGAATAACCGAAACCGACGCGGACGAATTGCTGACGATCTAACCAACCTTTTAATCCCCGGATGTTTTCATGCTGTTTTGGATGATCGTCAAAGTCGCCTTTGAAAGCCTGATCGCCAACAAAATGCGCTCAATCCTGGCGATGCTGGGGATCATCATCGGCGTGGCGGCGGTGATCGCAATGCTGGCGATTGGCTCGGGGGCACAGAAGCGTGTGTTGGATCAATTCAACGCCATGGGCACCAATTTGATCATGGTCACGCCGGCGCAGATGGGCGTGGGCGGGGTGATTGTCGGCACGCGCGTCAACCTCAAGGTCAAGGATGCCATGGCCATGGTCCATAAAGTCGATGGCATCAAGAATGTTTCGCCGCTGGTCAACACCAAGTTGCAGGTGAAATATTTCAACCAAAACACGCTGACCACCATTCAGGGCGTGGCACCCACGTATTTCACCTCGCGGAATTTTCTCATCGGCCACGGGCGGATTTTTCGCGACAGCGAATCCGATCGCTTTGCTCGTGTGGCCGTGCTGGGGTCGGTTACCGCCGATAATCTTTTTGGCGTCGCCGATCCCGTGGGCCAGACGGTGCAAATCCGCGGCATTAGTTTTCTGGTGATCGGCGTGTTGCAATCCAAGGGCGATCAGGGCTGGTTCAATCCCGACGATCAGGTGCTGGTCCCCTATACCACCTGCATGCGCACCTTGATGGGCACCATCAATCTGGGCGAAATCGATGTCGAAGCGCAGGACGGCCAGGATATTTATAAGATTCAGGACCAAATTCAGGCGTTGATGCGGCGGCAACACCATCTGCTGGGGGATGCGCCCGATGACACCAACGTGCGCAACCAGGCGGAGATGCTCAAACGCGCCGCCGATTTTGTCATGACCTTCAAGGTGCTGCTGTCGTGCGTGGCGGCTATTTCGCTGGCGGTGGGCGGCATCGGCATCATGAATATTATGCTGGTCACCGTCACCGAACGCACCCGCGAAATCGGCATCCGCAAAGCCATCGGTGCCCGCGACACCGATATCCTCAGCCAGTTCCTTTATGAAGCCGTGGTGATGAGCGGTGTGGGCGGGGCCATCGGGGTGCTGCTGGGCTGCGGGGCGTCCAAGCTCATCACCGTATATGAAATCGTCCCGGTTGTGACTATATTCAGCATTGTGCTTTCGATTACGGTGGCCGGGGGCGTGGGAATCTTTTTCGGATTCTACCCCGCCTGGCGCGCGTCGAAACTCGATCCGATTGAGGCGCTGCGGTATGAATGAGATTTGTAAATGTATGGGCCGCCTGGGTTCTTTCACGCTGCTGCTTCCGCTGATTTGGGCGGCCGGTTGCAAGGTGGATCAGAAGAAAGACGTCGCCGCCTATCGCCAGGTCTTGGATGGCCCCAAGCCTGTCGTCGCGCGGGTTGAGCCAGGCAAAACCGTGACCCTGACCGATGCGCTGCGGCTGGCCAATCAGAACTATGAAGGGTTGTCCATCCAGGGCGAGACCTATTTGCAGGCGCTGATTGCCAAGGACCGCCAGTTTTCCGCGTTCTTCCCCACCGTGGCGTTTTCGCCCAGCTTTTCGTTCAGTGATCCCAAAGCCACCAACGCCTCCAACCACTACGTCAATGCGCCGTTTGTGGTCAATTGGAATCTGTTCAACGGCGACCGCGATGTGGACTCGCTGAAGCGCGACGACCTGACCATCCAGCAGCAGCGCCAGCTTGTGCTGGATCTCCAGCAGACCATTCTGCTGGAAGTGGTGCAAACGTATTACCAGGTGCTGACCAACGAACAATCGGTGCAGGTGCTGACCAATTCGGCGGCCGTGCAGCAGGCGCAAGTGGACCAGACCCGCGCCCAGGCGAATGTGGGCTTGGCGCGGCTGTTGGATGTCGCCCAGGCCGAGGCGCAGCTTTCGCAAACGCGCGTGTCGCTGTTGCAGGCGCAATCCAGCGTGCGCAATTCGCGCACGCTGCTGGCGTTTTTGGTCGATGCCCCGCTGCAAGGCAATCCGCTCAGCGATGATTATCTGCCCCCGGAACTGGTTCCCACCGCCGATACTTTTGTGCAATTCGCCCAATCCACCCGGCAGGATTATCGGGCGGCACACAATGCCACGCTGGCGGCCCGCAAAAATGTCGATATCGTCTTCGCCGAATATTATCCCACCGTCAATTTCAACCTGAACGCCCTGGATCTGAGTTCCTGGGCCTTCCGCGAAACACCGCTGAACACCAGCCTTTATAGCGGGGTGATCTCCGCGAATTTGCCGCTCTTCACCGCCACGATGATTCACGACGACGTGCGCAATGCCTGGTCGCAGTATCGTCAGGCGGCGTTGACTGAACGGCAGCTTCGCCGGCAAATTGAAAGCGACGTGACTCAAGGCTACGAAAACCTGCAACTGGCGCGGCGCGAATTGAATGAGCTGAACGTGACCGTGAATGCGTCCAAGCAGGCCTTGTTCCTGGCCGATCAAAATTACCGCAATGGCCGCGGCATCGAGCTGGATGTGCTGGTGGCGCAAAACGCCTTGCTGTCAGCGCAATTGCAGCTAACCGAGGCCCAGTTCACCACCAAGACCACCTACCTGAATCTGCTGCGGTTGATCGGCCAACTGAGTGTGAACACCGGCGTGATTCCGGTAACCCGGCCGATCGCGCCGCCGGATCGTTCCCTGGCGACGCAACCGGCCACCCAGCCGGTGACCCGGCCAGGCCAACTTCTACCCATAGGTGAACCATGAGCAAAGCACCCGCAAAGTCCAAAACCGTGAAGAAATCCAAACCGTCCACTTATCGCGTGCTGCTGGTTGGCGCCGGCGGCATGGGCCAGGCCTGGGCGAAAAATATCAAGGAGCATGGCCAGATCGACATCGCCGGCTGGGTGGATATCAAGCCCGGCGCGGCGGCGGCGGCCATCGAAAAACACGAGCTAACCACCACGCGGCCTTATGAAGATGTGAAAAAAGCCTTGGCCGAAATCACGCCGGATTTCCTGGTGGATGTCACCGTTCCCGAAGCGCATTACGATGTTACCCTGGCGGCGCTGGCCGCAGGCGTGCCGCTGTTGGGCGAGAAACCGATGGCCGATTCCATGGCCCATGCCCGCGCCATGGTCGCCGCCAGCGAAAAGGCCGGCAAGCTATACATGGTCAGCCAGAGCCGCGCTTACGACCCCAACATCATCGCCCTGACCAAACTGGTGCGCGCGGGCATCGGCCCCTTGGGAATCCTCAACAGCGATTTTTATATCGGCGCACATTTCGGCGGCTTCCGCGATGAAATGAAGAGCGTGCTGCTGCTGGACATGGCCATCCATACTTTTGACGCCGCCCGGCAAATCAGCGGGGCCGACGCTGTCAGCGTTTATTGCGAAGAATTCAATCCCACCTGGAGCTGGTATAAAGGCGACGCCAGCGCCACCGCCCTGTTCGAGATGACCGGCGGCCTGCGCTATACCTATCGCGGCTCGTGGTGCTCCCAAGGCGAGCAAACCAGTTGGCAAGCCCTATGGCGTGCCTACGGCCCCAACGGCTCAGCCACCTGGGACGGCGAAGCAGGCCCGCGCGGCCAGCGCATCGTCGGCACCGAAGGCTTCATCCGCAAATCCGAACCGATCGACGCCCCGGTGATCCCCGCCCCCGGTGGCATCGCCGGCTCGCTGCGTGAATTCCTCCACGCCTTACAGACCGGCGATACGCCCCACGGCGAGTGCCATGACAACATCAAGAGCCTGGCCATGGTTTTCGCTGCGGTGCAATCCAGCGCCGCCAAAAAGCGTGTAAAATTGATGGATGCCTAACGAGTGGATCATGCCTCCATCGACGTTGGCGTTCATCTTGGCGGTGCTGGTTTTGTGCGTTTCGGCACGCGCGGTGTTTAACAGCAACCTAGTCGTCGGAACTCGCCAAACCATCGTGCTGCTGGACGACAGCATTACCGCGCCGGGCGGATCTGGCCAAATCATGCAGGATTTGCTCGACCGGCGTTATCCCAGCCGGCAGATTCGCGTGCTCACGCATGGCAATTTTGACCAGGACGTAATTGCCGATCGGCCCAATTGGGTCTTCATGGGTTTGGGAATCGACGACGCACTGATCAATCGCCTGGGGCACGATACCTCGGCAAAAGTGATTGTCGTTTCCCCACTGTATCCTGATCGGCAAGCGGAAGACGCCCAACTTGCCGCGAAGGTCGCGGCCCTC
>Ga0316217_10001918_pt1 | contig 26107 bp, 20 predicted proteins | sample 1anoAmetaG_FD_203633 | JGI IMG/M metagenome (GOLD analysis project Ga0316217, IMG submission 203633) | Freshwater microbial communities from Trout Bog Lake, Wisconsin, USA - 1anoA | ecosystem: Environmental > Aquatic > Freshwater > Lake > Hypolimnion/Profundal zone | place: USA: Wisconsin...
TTTTATGCCCAGAACCCTTCGCGTCGGACTCATCGGCTACCGTTTCATGGGCCGCGCGCACTCCAATGCCTGGCGGCAGGCGCCGAAATTTTTCGACCTCAAGGCAAATCTTGAGATGCACACCGTCTGCGGCCGCGACGCGGCGGGCGTGCAGGCCGCGCGGGCCAAGCTCGGCTGGCAGCACGCCACGACGGACTGGCGCGAAATCGTCGAGTCGCCGCTGATTGACATCGTGGACATCGCCACGCCGACCTTCACCCATGCGGAAATGGCCATCGCCGCCTTGAAGAACGGCAAGCACGTTTTTTGCGAAAAGCCGCTGGGCCGCGACCTGAAGGAATGCGAGGCCATTTTTGCCGCCGCGAAAAAATCCAAGGGCATCCACATGGTCTGCCACAATTACCGGCGCATTCCCGCCATCGCGCTGGCGAAGCGGATGCTGGACGAGGGCGCGCTGGGAAGAATTTTCCACTTCCGCGCCCGCTACGCGCAGGACCGGCTGGCCGACCCGGAATTTCCGCTCGACTGGCGGCTGCAAAAGGAGACCAGCGGCAGCGGCGTCCACAGCGACATCAATTCCCACATCATTGACCTCGCGCGTCATCTCATCGGCGAATTCACCGACGTCTGCGGCATCGTGCATAATTTCATTCCCGAACGGCCGCGCGCGGATTTGCTCGCCAAGGGCCGGCGGCAGCTCGGCAAAGTCACCGCGCCGGATTCCGCCGCGTTCATCGGCTGGATGGCCGGCGGCGTGATGGCGAATCTCGAGGCGACGCGTTACGCGCTGGGCCGGCGCAACCACATTGAAATCGAAATCAACGGCAGCAAAGGCTCCCTCTATTTCGATTTTGAGGACATGAACCGGCTGAAATATTACAACGGCGACGATCCCAAGGACCGGCAGGGCTTCCGCGACATCCTGGTGACCCAGCGCGACGGCGTGCAGCCTTACGTCGCGAACTGGTGGCCGCCCGGCCACGGCATCGGCTACGAACACACCTTCATCCACGCGGTCGCTGATTTCGTGAACGCCTGCGCCGACGGCAAGCCGGTGCCGCCGACGTTCGAGGACGGCCTGAAAAATCAGCGCGTGCTGACGGCGGTAGAGGAATCTTCCGCCAAAGGCCGGTGGGTGCGTCTGCCTTGACGCTTTTTTCGGCGGCCGGCTTGATGACCCGCTTTCCGTCAGGTTTTTTCGCTTTCACGCGGTTAGAAATTCGTGAACATTTCCAGTTCGTGTCTGTCAGAATGGACGAAATAAAAATGCGGTTGACCCTGAAAACATTGGCGCTGCTGTTGTTCGCGCTGCTCCCCGGCGCGGCGGGGGCGGCCTCGTTCACCGCGTCGCTCGACCGCGACACGCTCGCGCTGGGCGAAAGCGCCACGCTGTCGCTGGCCTTCGAGGGCGCGCAGCCCAAAAGCGTGCCGGCGCCCAATGTTCCCGGCCTGCAAATCACCCAGGCCGGCACCTCGCAAAACGTCAGCATCGTCAACGGCGCGATGAGCTCCACTGTCACCGTGAGCTTCTCCGTCACGCCGCAGCGCGCCGGCGAGTTCACCATTCCCGCGCTCACCGCCGACGTCAACGGCCAGCAGCTCGCCACCGCGCCGCTCAAACTCACCGTCAGCCGCGCCAGCGCGCCATCCGCCGCCGCCGTGAATGCCGGCGGCGAAGTCGCGTTCCTGAAACTGAATTTTCCGAAACAAAAAGTTTATGCCGGCGAAGCCGTCGTCGCACAGCTGGAGCTTTACCTGCGCGACGACGTGTCTGAATTAAACGGCGTTCAACTGACCGGTGCGGCAACGGACGGCTTCGCGGCGGGCAAGCTGGTGTTATTGAAAAACCAACAGCGCCGCGTGCCCGTTGGCAATCGTGTTTACACCGAGGTTCCGCTGGCGGTTCCGTTGACGGCGGTGAAAACCGGCGCGCTGACGCTCGGCCCGTTCACCGCCAGCGCCATGATCGTGCTGCCGTCGCAAAATCAGGGCGGCGATCCGTTCTTCCGGCAGTTCTTCAACCGGGGCGAACAGAAACAAGTCACCCTGGCCACGGAAACACTGAACCTCGAGTCCCTGCCGCTGCCGGAACAAAACCGGCCGGCGAATTTCACCGGCGCCGTCGGCAATTTCACCATGACCGCCACCGCCGGGCCGACCAAGGTCACCCTTGGCGATCCGATCACCGTGCGCGTGCAGATTTCCGGGCGCGGCGCGCTGGACGCGGTCACGCTGCCGGCGCAGGACGCGTGGCAAAATTTCAAAACGTATCCGCCCACGACCAGGCTGGAGACGAGCGACCAGTTCGGTTTTCAAGGCACGAAAACATTTGAGCAGATCATCTCGCCGCAAAATTCCGACGTGCGTGAGCTGCCAGCGCTGACGTTCTCGTTTTTCAATCCCGACGACGGCCAATATCACACGCTCACGCAGCCCGCCGTGCCGCTCGTCGTCAAAGCCGCCGGCGCGACACCGCTGCCGCAAATGGCCGCGAGCAAAACCACCAATGAAGAAAAGCCGCCGCAGGACATTTTGCCGATCAAGGAAAACCCCGGCACCTTCGTCGCCAGCAAAACTCCGCTGGTCGCGCAGCCCGGATTTTTCGCCGTGCAATCCGTGCCGGTGCTGGCGTTTCTCGCCACGTTCATCTGGCGCAAACGCACAGACCGCCTCGCGAACAATCCGCGCCTGCGCCGCCAGCGCGCCGTGGCGCAGCTCATCGCCGGCGGCCTGAACGATTTGAAAAAATATGCCGCCGCCAATCAGCCGGACGAGTTTTTCGCCACGTTGTTCCGGCTGTTGCAAGAGCAGCTTGGCGAGCGGCTGGATTGCCCGGCGTCGGCGATCACGGAAAATGTCATTGAGGAACATCCGGTCTTGCGCGGCGCGGCAAAAGCCACGCTCGATTCCCTGCGCGAACTTTTCCAGCTTTGCAATCAAGCCCGCTACGCGCCGGTGCGCGGTGCCAGCGAATTGAATTGCGTCGCCTCGCAGTTTGAGAAACTCATTGGCCAACTTCGGGAGGTGAAGTCGTGAAACACGCGCGAATCAACCAAGGTGGTAGGGCGCGTCACTCCGTGCGCGCCGACGAGCGATTTGAACGCGCCGGTTGGCAACAGCGGCGGGCAGAGGACTGCCCGCCCTACCAGCGCGAAGCGTCTTGGACTGCGCCAGTCCTCTGGCGCTTTTGCCTGGCACTCGTCTTGAGCTTGTTTGTTTTCCAGCAAACGGGTTTTGCCGCCAATACCGCTGCGGATTTCGCGGCGGCGAACAAACTTTACGCCGAAGGCAAATTCGCTGAGGCGGCGGCGGCCTACGACGCCATCCTAAAAACCGGCGCGCAATCGCCCGCGCTATTGTTCAACGCCGGCAACGCGGAGTTCAAGGCCGGCCATCTTGGCCGGGCCATTGCCGCGTATCGCCGGGCGGAACTGCTCTCGCCGCGCGACGCCGAGTTGCGCGCGAACCTCGCGTTCGTCCGCAATCAGGTGCAAGGCGCGACGCTGCGGGAGAGCCGCTGGCAAAACTGGATCGGATCGCTCACGCTGAATGAAGGCGCGATGCTCACCGCCGGATTTTTCTGGGCGCTGTTTGCCTTGTTTGCGCTGCGCCAAATCAAACCCGCGCTCGCGCCGAAGCTGCGCACGGCAACGCGTCTGGCCGTGGCACTGACCATTTTCTCCGGCGCGGTGCTGGCGTTGCAGGCGGCAAACCGTTTCAATGCCTCCGTCGTCGTGGTGACCAGCGCCGATGCCGCGGCCCGCAGCGGCCCATTCGATGACGCGCAAACGGTTTTTTCGGCGCGCGACGGCGCGGAGCTGAAAGTTTTGGACCGACACGACGATTGGGTGCAGGTCGCGAACGGCACCGGCAAGATTGGCTGGTTGAATCAAAAGCAGGCGGCAATATTACCGGGCGCGTAGGTAGGGCGCGTCACTCCGTGCGCGCCGTCTAACGACCCAACGCATTGGTTGGCAATAGCGGCGGGCAGAGGACTGCCCGCCCTACCTGAGTTTGATTTGAACTCGCGAAAAAACTTTTTGTCAGAAAACCGTCCACGGAAAAATGAATTAAAACATGAGCACAGGAATCAACGCCATCAACGATGCGGTAAAGGAAGCCAGCGCGTTCACGCACCCGCTGTTCAACGAACTCGGCAAGGTCATCATCGGCCAGCAATACCTCACCGAACGGCTGGTCATCGGCCTGCTGGCCAACGGCCACGTCCTGCTTGAAGGCGTGCCCGGCCTCGCCAAGACGCTCGCCGTGAAATCGCTGGCAAACTGCCTGCACGTCAAGTTCTCGCGCCTGCAATTCACGCCGGACATGCTGCCCGCCGACGTCATCGGCACGCAGATTTACAATCCGCAGTCCGGCGGCTTTTCCACGCGCAAAGGGCCGGTGTTTGCCAATCTCATTCTCGCCGATGAAATCAACCGCGCACCCGCCAAGGTGCAGAGCGCGCTGCTCGAAGCGATGCAGGAAAAACAGGTCACCATCGGCGACCAGACTTACAAATTGGAAGAGCCGTTCTTGGTGCTCGCCACGCAGAATCCCATTGAGCAGGAAGGCACGTATCCGCTGCCCGAAGCGCAGGTTGACCGCTTCATGCTCAAGCTCAAGATCGGTTACCCGTCGCGCGCCGAGGAACGGCAGATTCTCGAAGTGATGGCGAAAACCTCCGGCACGCCCACCTGCAGCGCGGTCGTGACGCCGGCGCAAATTTTGAAGGCCCGCGAAATCATCAACGACATTTACGTGGACGACAAGGTGAAGGATTACATCGTGGACCTCGTCTGCGCCACGCGCGATCCGGACCATTACAAGATCGCGGTGAAGGATTTCATCCAGCTCGGCGCTTCGCCGCGCGCGACCATCGCGCTGACGCTGGCGGCCAAGGCCTACGCGTTCCTGAAAGGCCGTGGCTACGTGACGCCGCAGGACGTGAAGAGCATCGGCATGGACGTGCTGCGCCACCGTGTGGCCATCACCTACGAAGCCGAGGCCGAGGAAAAGACCAGCGAAACGGTCATCCAGAAAATCTTTGATGAACTGCCCGTGCCGTGAGCAAATGGCGAATGGCGAAGATCGAATTGCGAATTGGACGACGTTGCCAAATTCGTAATTTGAAATTCGTAATTTAAAATCCCAATGATTCCCCGCGAGATTCTCAAAAAAATCCGGCAGATCGAGCTGCGCACGAACCGCATCGTGACCGAAACGCTCGCGGGCCAATACCATTCCGTGTTCAAGGGCCAGGGTATGAACTTCGACGAGGTGCGCGAATACCAGCCCGGCGACGACGTGCGCGCGATTGACTGGAACGTCACCGCGCGGATGAACCATCCGTTCATCAAGAAGTTCGTCGAGGAACGCGAACTCACGCTCATGCTCGTCGTGGACGTGAGCGGCTCGGGACTATTCGGCTCGCGCGGGCAATCGAAGCGCGAACTGGCGGCGGAAATCGCCTCGGTGCTCGCGTTCTCGGCGATTCGCAACAATGACAAAGTCGGCTTGATTCTATTTTCCGACGAGGTGGAAAAATTTATTCCGCCGCGCAAGGGCCGCAGCCATGTGCTGCGCGTCATCCGCGAAGTGCTGTTCTTCGAGCCGAAACGGCGCGGGACGGATTTGAACGCGGCGCTGGAATTTTTGCTGCGCGTGCAATCGCACAAGGCCATCACGGTCATCGTGTCGGATTTTCTTGGTTCGCCGGTAGCCGCGACGCCCTCGTCGCGAAATAAGCTCGGCGGCGGGAGCGGTGCCGCCACCCGGCCGCGGCCGCACCTGATGTCGCTGGAATCACTGGCGCAGGCGTCGTTCACGATGTTGCGGCAGGCGAACCGCAAGCACGATGTCGTCGCGGTGCAGGTTTCCGATCCGCACGAACTGGAATTGCCGAATCTAGGCCGGCTGATTTTTCAAGACGCCGAAACCGGCCAGATTGTCGAGGTCAACACCGGCGAGGCGCGCAAGCGCGCGGCGTTCGCGGAGCGGCAGACGAAATCGCAGTCGGAGGTCGCGCGGCTGTTCCGGCGCGCGGGCATTGACGCAATGCAGTTGCGCACGGATCAAGAATACGGCCCGACGCTGGCGCGATTCTTCGAGAACCGCGAGAAACGGAGATTGCGCGGATGATCTCGAACGCCACCCAGAATGCCGGCGCGCCCGTCGCCGAAGACATCCGCGACATCAAGCCGCCGATTGAAATTTTGGACGGCTACACATGGCTTTGGTGGATGCTGATTGTCGTCGTCTTGCTCGTCGCTGCATTTTTGCTTTGGCGCTGGAGGAAAAATCGGAAGGCTAACATCGTCCTGCCGCCGCCGGTGCCGGCGCACATTCGTGCGAAGCAAAAGTTGGAGCAGGCGCTGGCGCTCATCACGCAGCCGAAGCCGTTCGTCATCGCGGTGTCGGACACAGCCCGCGCCTATCTGGAGGAACGCTTTAATTTCCGCGCGCCGGAGCGGACGACAGAAGAATTTTTGCGCGAGCTGGCGGGGACGAAATTGCTGCTGCCGGAACAGAAAGAAAGTCTCGGCGGCTTTCTCGCGAGCTGCGACTTGGTGAAGTTCGCCAAATACGAGCCTGGCGAAAACGAATTGCGCGAACTGCACGCTTCCGCCGTCCGGTTGGTCGAGGAAACCGAACCGGAGGAAGTCCAAAGTCAGGAAAGCACATGACCTTTGCGCATCCTTTATTATTGCTGCTGCTGTTGCTGCTGCCGGTGCTGGCGTGGCTGAAAGGCCGGCGCGGGGCGCCGCCGGCGTTTGTTTATTCGTCGGTGCAGCTGGTGCGCGCGATGCAAAACATTCACCGCTCGCGCTTCGGCGGTTTGCTTGGTTCGTTGCGCTGGCTGGCGCTGGCACTGTTCATCGTGGCGCTCGCGCAGCCGCGTTTTGCCAAGAGCACGACCGAGGTGAAGGCCAGCGGCATTGACATCGTCGCCGCGCTAGATTTGTCCGGCAGCATGATTTCGGAGGACTTCGAGGTGCGCGGCGAGCGCGTCAACCGCGTCAACATGGCGAAGTCCGTGCTGCGCGATTTCATTGACAAGCGCCCGAACGACCGCATCGGCCTCGTCGTGTTCGCGCGGCAGGCGTTCATCGCCACACCGCTGACGCTCGACCACGATTATTTGCAGGAAAATCTCGCGCGGCTCGACATCGGCTCGATCGGCTCCGACGCCACGGCCATCGGCGACGCGCTGACGACGGCGGTGAACCGGTTGCGCGATTTGAAGGCGAAAAGCAAAATCATCATCCTCGCGACGGACGGTCAAAATAATTCCGGTAAGGTCGAACCGTTGCTCGCGGCGGAAGCGGCGTCGGCGCTCGGCGTGAAAATTTACACGGTCGGCATCGGTGAACAGGGCAGCGCGCCGATGCCGGTGTTCATGGGCGGGCAAAAGGTCGGCTACCAAAATGTGCCGGTGGATGTGGACGAGGAAACGCTACAAAAAATCGCGGACAAAACCGGCGGCAAATATTATCGCGCCGACAACGCGGAGAAGTTCAAAAAGATTTACGACGAAATTGACAAGCTGGAAAAAACCGAGGCAAGCGTGAAGAAATACACGCAGTTCACCGAGCTATTTCCGTGGTTCGTTGCGGCGGGCTTGGCGACACTCATCATCGAACTCGTGTTGGCACAAACTGCATTCAGGAGGTTGCCATGAAACCATTGCCGATTGCCGCTTGTCGATTGCCGATTGCGGAATCATTTTCCCGCCGCCGTTTTGCGCGAAGCGGCCATGATCGCGGTCAACTCGTTGGCTTCGTCCAGCAGAGCCGACAATTTTTTTGCCGGCAGAATGCCCGACTCGATCAGCAATTCCAACCACAGTGCAGTTTCGTCGGCTTCTTCCTCGACGGTGCCGATTTTGGCGATGAATTCGGCCTGGCTGCGGGCGCGGCAACTGGCGCGGTAGTTCGCCGCCACCGAAGTGCCGCTGCGAACGATTTGTTTGGCGATGGCGCGGCCGGCATCGTCGAATTTGGGAATGGCGCGCGTCAGCTTGATGATTCTCAACGCGAAAGTTTTCGTGCGGGCTTTGAGTTCGGTCGGGTTCATGGCGCGAATCTACAAACCCAATCGGCAATTTGGCTATGCGTTTAGAGCACCCACAAATTCTCTGGTTTTTGCTGGTGATTCCGCCGGCGTTGGCGGCGTTTTTCTGGTGGAGCGAGCGAGTGAAGAAAAAATTGCTGACGCAATTTGTCGAATCGCGTTTGCTGGCGCAACTGACCACCGGCCTCTCGCCGCAGCGACGGAAATGGAAATACATTTTGCTCATCGCCGCCGTCGTGTCACTCATCGTCGCCATTGCGCGGCCGCAACGCGGATTTGATTTGGAAGAAGCGCAGCAAAACGGACTCGACATCGTCGTGGCCGTGGATACCTCGAAATCCATGCTCGCGACGGACATCGCGCCGAACCGCCTCGCGCGCGCGAAGCTCGCGACGCTGGAATTGATGCAGACCGCCAAGGCCGACCGGCTCGGGCTGGTGGCGTTCGCGGGCGACGCATTTTTGGAATGTCCACTTACGATTGATGACACGGCGTTTCAACAAAGCGTGCAGGCGCTGGATGTGAACACGATTCCGCAGGGCGGCACGGCCATCGCCGCCGCCATCAACACCGCCCTCGGCACCTTCAAGGAAAAAGGCAATCACCGCGCGCTCGTGCTCTTCACCGACGGCGAGGACAACGACGAAGGCGCGCTCGAAGCCGCGCAAAACGCGGCGAAGGAAGGCCTGAAGATTTTCACCGTCGGCATCGGTTCGGCGGAGGGCACGCTCATCACCATCGCCGACGCAAACGGCAATTCGGATTACGTCCGCGACGAAAAAGGTCAGGTCGTGAAATCGCACTTGAACGAGCAACTCTTGCAGCAAATTGCGTCGGCGGCCGGCGGATTTTACCTGCCGTTGCGCGGCGCGGACACCATCAACACGCTTTATGAGCGCGGCCTCGCGCCGTTGCCGAAATCCGAGACCAAAGAAAAAATCGTGCGCCGGTATCACGAGCAATTCCAGTGGCCGCTGGCGGCCGCGCTGCTTTTGCTGATCGCAGAATTTTTGTTGCCGGAGCGGGCGCCGAGCCGGCGCCGGCCATATCAAACAGTCGCCGCCGCTGTGATCGCACTTTTGATTTTGCCGTTCGGCACCAAGGCTTCGCCGACGAGTGCGTTGAAAGATTATCAGTCAGGCCATTTCACAAACGCACTGGCCGAATACCAAAAAATCGCGACGGTGAAGACGAATGATCTGCGGCTGGTGTTCAATGCCGGCGACGCGGCGTATCGCGCAACGAATTTCGATCTCGCGCAAAATCTGTTTCAGCAGGTCACGCTGTCGCCGGATTTGAAATTGCAGCAGCAGGCGTTTTACAACCTCGGCAATGTGCAGTTCCAAAAGGCCAAACAGTCGAAGGATTTGGACGGCTTAGAACAGGGTTTTGACGCGGCGGCAAAAATCTACGAGCGCGCGGTGATGTTGAACACGAACGACGCCGACGCGATTTTCAATTACCGCTTCGCACAGGGCGCGGCGGAGCAGGTGCGCGCGCTCAAGGCGGCGCTGGCTTCGGCCAAGGCCACAGCCGACACGGCGGTGCAGCGCGCGGAGTTCCATCGCGCCTACGAAATCATGGCGGGGCTGACACAGAAATATAAAATCGCCGAAAAGCAGTTTGCAGAGTTCACCAAGAAATTGAAGGACATTGATGACATCGCGACTCCTCATCAGCCTTAGCGTGCTGCTTATCGCCGCGCCGAAACTGTGCGCGCAGCTGGCGCCCGCCGAAGATTTTTTCAACGCGGGCGCGCAGTCCTACATTTCCAACAACATCCTGGCGGCGCTGGAGCGGACGGAAATGGGATTGAAGACTTATCCCAATGACGAAAAATTGAAGAAGCTGGAGCAGTTGTTAAAACAGCAGCAGCAGCAAAACCAACAACAGCCGTCGCAGAGCGACCAGCAGAAAAAGTCGGACGAGCAGAAGCAGGAGCAAAAGCAGACCGACCAAAAAAAGACCGATAAACAAAATCCGCCGGAGCAAAAAAAAGAATCCGGCAACAAGCCGAAGGACGAAAAACCGGAGCTGCCGCAAGGTCAGCCGGCCAAGCCGGGAGAGATGACGCCGGAAGAGGCGAAGCGTCTGCTCGACGCGCAAAAGGGCAACGAACAATTATTACAATTGAAACCGGAGAACAAAACGCCCAACCGCCAACGGCTGGTCAGAGATTGGTAAGCCGACGATCAACGGCCCGATTCACGCGGGAAGTTCACCCCAGCCGCGCGCGGTCGTAGGCGAGGCGCTGCGCGGAATTCATTTTCTCAAAATCCGGCGAGCCGTCGGCGCGCCTGGGCCAGTCGGCAGAAGTGGTTTTGGCCAGCGGATTGTTCCGGATTTCCACCGTGGCGCGGCGCGCGGCGCTGCCGTCGTAGCTCATCGCCTGGTCGGTGGTCTTCAAGTCTTCGGCGAGCGGGCGATGCGGCTTGATGCCTTGGGCCTGCAGCACGCCGTGATAGGCATGGACGGCTTCCGCCGGCGAAATTTTCCCGGTCGTGATGTGCCGCAGCATCTCGATGAAGGCGAGCTGGTGTTCCGCGTTGTTGATTTTGCGGCCATACAACGCCACGCGTGCGCCGTATTTCTGCGCATCATGAATCAACTTGAAGGCGTCGTAAGTCGTGCCGGCGCTGCCGCCAAGAATGCCCACGATCAGATTTGGATCATACTGCGCAAGCTCCTCCATCGCCTTCGGGCCGTGATAAACAATTTTCAAAAAATCGGGCCGGCCCGAATCCGGCACGCCGGCAAGCGTGCGGATGATGTTGTCGTTAATGAATTCCCCCAGCTTTTCCGGCGCGATGCCGCTGTTGACGTTCGGATCGAAAACCTCGAGGAAGTGCCGGAATTTTTTCCGCTCCGCTTCCTCGCGGAATTCCTTATACCACCGCAACACTTCGCGGTCCTGCTGGAGGTCATTGATGAACGTCAGCGAATACAAACCAAGATTTGCGCCGGGAAAATCATCCGTGGTGCGGTCGCACTCGATTTCGCCGCATTGAATGTGGTCAATGCTCGCGGAACGAAACGGCTGCGACGGTTCGCGGGTGTAACAGCCGTGGCGCACGGCCCAGACATCCGTGGTGTCGTTTGCACGCGCCGCAGGCGTGACGGCGGAATTTTTGAACAGCCCTTCCTTGATGGTGAGCTGCTCGTTGACGTAGGCGGACATGAGCATGATGTCCACCAAACCCTGATGCACCACCTCCCGGATGATGTCGAGAAATTCAGGCAGATTGCGGTAGCCGTATTCTTCGCGCGTCCAGACTTCCGGCGAAAATTGCGCCGGGCGGACGCCCTGCCGCGCGAGATAGCCGCGCGGACCGGGCGCACGCACGCCAAACGCCATGTCGGCGTCCTTCGCGTCGGCGAGGATGAAATCCTTCGCCTGCGGCGCGGCGTGAATCGCCGCAAGTTTTTGATCTAGTGAACGGATCATGAATCAAATTGCCCGCCAGCGTGAAAACCCATTTTGCGGTCCAGCACAAGACAATATTGCCCGACTCGGCGGCGGCAGGGCGAAAGCTGGCGGCAACGCCGTGCTGATCCCCGTCACCTCCCCGGGCGCGGCGCGTGGCTTGCCTGAGGAAGAAGTGGTGGGTTGGCGGGGACTCGAACCCCGGACCAATGCCTTAAAAGGGCACTGCTCTACCAACTGAGCTACCAACCCAAACCAATGTTTATGCGGGTTTTGTGAACCGCACCCAACGCTTTACATCCCGTTTTTACATCCCTACCATGTCCAAATGGACGCACAATCACAAGAAATGACACGCGGTCACTTTCAATATGCTGGCGAGAATCTTCGGCGGCGAAAAACATCGGGCGTGTATTATGTCTTTGGGAAGCGGAAAGGCAAGCAATTCTCGTGTTCGCTCAAGACAACCGACAAGCCAACCGCGCTACGGCTTAAAAAGGACTATCTGGACGAAGTTGACCGGCTATCCGGTGCCGAGGCCGCACAGATCACGTTTGCCGAGCTTGCAGGCCGCTGGATAGGGTCTGAACGCCACACTTTGAAGCCGAGCAGCACCGCGCGCCGTGCGGCGTGCGTAAAGGCCATTGCCCCCGCTTTCCTTGGGCTACAAATTCGGAACATCACGGCGCAGCATTGCGAGGCCTGGGCGGTCACACGGAGTCAGGAACGCTCCGCCGCGACGTTCAAAAAGGAACTGGAAACCATGCGGGGAGTTTTTCGCTACGCGACCGCCCACGGCCTGATTCACCGCGACCCGTCCAAAAACATCAAATGCCCGAAAATTCGCACCAAGCCGCCCGCCGTTCCAACACGGTCACAGTTTGACGCGATAATCAAAACTATCCGCGCCGATGGACAGGGCAAAGGTGACGACGGAGCAAACCTTGTCGAGTTGTTGGCATATTCGGGGATGCGGTTGAACGAAGCTCGCTCACTCCGATGGCGCGACGTGGATTTTGACGGCGGCGTGTTCACTGTGACAGGCGGGGATGTCGGCACAAAAAATCATGAGCATCGAACCACGCCGATTTTTCCCGACTTGCTGGCGTTCCTGAATCGGCTAAAGGAAGCCAGCGGCGATGTCTCGCCGGCTGCGTTCATCATCAAGACCGCCTCGGCGCGAAAGTGCATGGAGACGGCCTGCCGGAAATTGGAGTTGCCACATTTCCGCGCGCATCATTGTTGGCGGCACTTCGCCGCGACGTGCGCGATTGAAAGCGGCGTGGAAATTCCCACCGTAGCACACTGGCTTGGACACAAAGACGGCGGCGCGCTGCTGATGCGGACGTATTCTCATTTGCGGATGTCACACAGTATCGAGCAAGCCAAGCGCGTGAGTTTCCACGCCGCGCCGTGACTGTCCTGGCTGTGACGCTCCAGGCGCCGAGTCACAGTGCCAGGGCGCATCGTCGCACTTGGCGTTGAAGGCCTCGTTTTCCCCCATCCCATCTATCCAGCGATTTCAAAAACGTCGCTCTAATCGAATCCTAGAGCGTCGGTTTTGCAGCAAAAGGCCGAAAACACTCACTTTTCCTTGCGTCACTGTTTTTCGGCTCAATAACAAAAGCGCACTCATAATACACTTACGCTTACTTAAACTAACATTTTCCGCTTGCGTCCCCTTGCTCTCTGTGTCCTAATCGCCACGTCTGGCACTGTAATGCTAGATGTCTTTTCCGCGACGGCCTGATTAACCGAAGCACACAAAGACACCCCGTTAGAAACTGATTCGAGCCTGCTTTGCAATCGCCGCTAATCACGGCGTAGGTGTTACAGCACCGCGCGAGGCAGGCTCATTTTTGTCACTGTAATGCACAAAAACACATCGCAGAAAACGGGCGGATGCAAGGCCGCGAAACTCACACTGAAGCTTTCTGTGCCGCAGAAATTTCCCGCGTTGCTGACAACGTGGACCTGTGACGCGGCCGGCGAGCGTTCCACCCTCACCGCCGAGGCCGTGTGTGACAGACCAGGCTAAAGAGACCGCCGCTCAGCTCGCCGCGACGATTAAGGCGATGCTCACCCCGCCCCCTGAAGCCGCGCCGAAAGCGTCGCTGGCGGCCGCTGGTGAGGCGGTGTTTTCGAGCATCGAGCTTTTACGCGAACAACGAAACATTGGAACGCTGGCGAAATTGCGCGGCGTGACACCGATAGCCGTCCAGACCGCAGTTTGGCGCGGCCTAGTGCGCTTTGGAAACCACAGATTAACTCCCTCTTGGTTCATCCTCGATAAATCGCTTCGCGTCGCGTCCGCGCGGCGTATGGACGGGCGTTTATGGTTTGAAGGGACAAACAGCCAGTGTAAGGCGCTCATGTTGCCCGGCTCGCAAGCCAAATGGCCGATTGGCATTCGTGAGGCTAAAGACTATCTGAACATCCTACTTGTGGAGGGCGCACCGGATTTGCTCGCCGCGTTCCAAGTCATCTTGGGTCGCTCAAATGAATTTGCACCCGTGGCAATGCTCTCCGCCGCGTGCCCGATTCACACGGATGCCCGCCGTTTGTTTGACGGTAAGCGCGTCAGGATAATTGCTCACAACGATGGCGGCACAGGCCAGCGCGCCGCCGAGGGATGGGCAAAACAAATCAGGGAACGCGGTTGCACGGTTGATGTTTTATCTCTCTACCAATACGGCGTGAAGGATTTGAATGAATATGTCCGCGCGAAATTTCCAAGCGAAAGACTACTGCCATGAATGACACTGCCACACTACCACCGCCGTCCACGCTCGCCACACTTGACGCTGGCGGATCTAAAACTGTGACCGTCCCTGGGATTGTCACACCATCGAGCGACGCTAAATCGGGCGATGGTGCAGGGAAGGTTGCGACCGTGCCGTCACAGGAACCCGCGCCGGCAGTCATCGCCAAAAATGGCGTTAATGGCCACGCCGGCCAGTCACAGTCAAAGCCAGCGAAACGCAAGCCGCCTGGTGTGTCACAAAAGAAATGCGCTCACGATGGCGTTACGCTCGATGGTGCGGTTACGATTGAGAATGAAGAAATGTTGCGCCGCGTGCCGTTGTTCTACTACGCCGAGCGCGGGCAATGGTTCTGTGCTGATGGACGCGGAAACTTCACCAAGATTTCAGACTCACAGGCGAAGTCTTACGTTGCCCTCTATGGTTTCAACAAAAGCATCAAAGACAGTGACGGCAACACGAAAGCCGAGCGCGCAATGCTCTGGCTGATGCACAATAAAAAAGTTTCCTTCGCGGGCGCGCTCGCTGGTTATCCGGCTGGCGTTCATGAGTCAGGCGGCATCCGTTTTCTGGTCACGGAATCGCCGGTTGTGATTGAGCCCAAAATTGGCAAGTGTCCAACCATCCGCCAGCTTGTTGAGTCACTATTCTTTGACGAGACGGCGGAAGACCAACGGCGGCAGATTGTTTATTTTTACCTTTGGCTGTCGGAATCCTTCAGGGCGTTTTACGGGCGCATTTCCGAAGGTGACACAAATAATTTCAGGCACTGTCCCGCGCTGGTGATTTTTGGTCCGCGCGGATGCGGAAAGACTGCGCTGATTGATTTGATTCTATCGCCGCTGTTTGGTGGTAAAAAAGCTGACCCGATGAACTATCTGCGCGACCCCAAGTTTAACAAGGATTTGTTCGGCGCTTCGCTCCTCAATCTTGACGACAAGGGAGCATCGGCCAACCTTGCCGAACGTCGGCAACGCGGGGAAGGCATCAAGGATTTGATTTGGAAGCCGGAGCAACGCATGGAGGGCAAAGGTGTTGACGCGGTGAATCTTCGCCCGTTCTGGCGACTGGTGATCGCTGGCAATGACGACGATGGTGGACTTCAAGTGTGTCCGGCTCTCACAGAGAGCCTTGAAGATAAATTACTCATCTTGCGCGCGGCACAGGCAGAGGGCTTGCCGGCGACGCACGAGGAAAACGACGCGTGGGCAAGACAGATACGCGCCGAGCTTCCAGCGTTCGCCGCCTACCTTTTGCAGTGGCAACGGCCTGAAGATGTCGAACTCGACAAACGGACGCGCGTAGCCCGCTTCTGGCATCCGCAAATCGTGTCTATGCTCCGCGAGCTTCAGCCGGAAATGCGGTTGCTCGAACTGATTGACACACTGGGTCTGATAGCGTCGCCCGCGCAGCTTTGGGAAGGCAAGGCCAGCGAGTTTCAAAATGCGATGATGAAGCTGGATGGACAGGGCTTGCTTGACCGTGTTTTCGTCTCTGGCACGTCGGCAGGCCGGATGCTCTCCGAACTCGCCCGCGTGTCACCAGAGCGCGTTAAACGCACCGACAGGGAAGGCGTGTCACATTATCGCATTTTCGCGCCAGCGCAGCCGAAATGAAAAAACGAGTTTCAGGTTTGATTTTGTTGCCCAGAGGGGAAAAACAAAGCTACAGCACCAATTTCAAAATACCCCCTCTGTCTCCCTCTGTCCCCCTCATATTATTTTTTTTATGAGGGAGAGAAAGGGGGAGAGAGGGTGTGTTTTGAAATTCCCACCCAATAACAGGCATTCGCCAGATAGCCGGTTTTAAGGCTTTTAGACTCGCGCTCGCGCTGTCCGTCGCCGTCGCTCGATGCGTCACACACGGGGAGAATTTCTCACCAGAAAACAAGCTAGCTCTCCCCACCAATAGCCAAGTTGACAGCGCGGCTTGCCTTTGGCTCAACCGTTGCTGGAATCGGTTTTAGCTTGTAGCTGGAAGCTGTGTTTTAGTTGGCTTAAACCTGCTCAAAACCCAATAAATCGAAGCTATTTTACTATTCCAGCCACAAGCTAACCACATTCCAGCACCGTTCCAGCCAGCTATCAAACCTAGCTTAATCGGCTTGTGCGGCTATCTGGTCACTGAAGCGATTTTGCCGGCGTCAGCGTCAATTTCACCGCTGCGGACCGGCAGCTAAAGTTGTCGCCAGCCAGTCACAGAATCCAGCCGGCCAGCACAGGCCGGCAGCTAGATCAATGAAGCGTCTCGATGCAAGGTAAGCCAGGGCGGTCACACGACCCGGAAAGTTTTTTACATCCCGTTTTTGCATCCCGGCGCGGAATTTGGATGCACTTTGCGTTAGTTAAAGTAACCAATAGTAAAAAACTTGGAAATCACAAAACCGTTGTGAGCATTGGCGAATATAACAATAATGAGCGAAAGTGAGTCTATGTTACTGACAGTGAAATTTTCCCCGTTTGAGTTAAAAGGGCACTGCTCTACCAACTGAGCTACCAACCCAACCGGGCGATGGAAAATATATTTTCCCGGCCAGAACGCAAGGTTTTCTTGGAACGCCCAATCCTCATCCGAATCGTTTTTGCAGACCGGCCATGCGGCAGGAATCATGAAAAGCCGTCATCAATTCCATTGGCAGAGCCCCCGCCGGCTGTTTAACCTGCGCCCATGCGGTTGCACGACCGATACCTGTTTCGCGAACTTCTCACGCCGCTGGCTTGCTGCCTCGGCGCGTTTCTGGTTTTTTGGATTTCTTTCTTTTTTTTCACCGAGTTGGAACACCTGCGCGAAGCGAACCTCCAGCTGCTCGACACCCTTGCCTACGCCGCCGCCAAGCTGCCGGAATTTTTGGTGCTGGTGCTGCCCATCGCGCTGCTGCTGGCGCTGCTCTATGCCCTCACGCACCACGCGAAACATCATGAGCTCACAGCGCTCCGCGCCGCCGGCGTGAGCCTGTGGCGGTTGTGCGCGCCGTATTTTGCCGTCGGCCTGATCGCCGGCGGAATCCAGTTCGCCCTGAACGAAATGGTGGTCCCACGCTGCGCCAAATGGCAGGAAGAAATCCTTTCGCGCCACGGCAAAAAAATGGATGCGGCCGGCAAAACCCGGTTCACCAAAACCGGTTTTCGCAATGTGCGTGACCAGCGCCTCTGGCAGATCGGCGAATATGACGCGGCCACCGCCGCCATGCTTGATCCAAACGTGACCTGGACGCTGCCCGACGGCTCCTGGCGCTCGCTCCAAGCCGACCGCGCCAGCTACGTCCACGGGGTCTGGGTCTTTTACAACGTAAAAATGTTTGCACAGGCCGGTTCGCGCGGGAGCCTGACACCCTTGTTTTCCACCAACACGGTCGCCATGCCGGAATTTAACGAGACCCCGCAGCGGATTTTGCGCGCCATTAAATTCACCGACACCCAAACCTTGCGCGGCTCGCGCAACGCGGACATTCCGCTCGCCGAACTCCGCGCCTATCTACGCGACAATCCCGACATGTCGGCGGATGAGGCGGCGGTGCTGCTCACGAAATATCATGGCCGGCTCGCCGCGCCATGGACGTGCCTGGTGGTGGTGCTCATCGCCATCCCCTTCGGCGCCGCGTCCGGGCGGCGGAATTTGTTTTTCGGCGTGGCGGGCAGCATTTTCATCTGCTTCGCCTACTTTGTATTGCAGCAGGTCAGCCTCGCCTTCGGCATCAACGGGCAGCTGCCCGGCTGGCTGGCGGCGTGGCTGCCCAATTTGATTTTTGCCGCCGCCGGCATCATGATGACGGCCAGGGTGAGGTAAGTTTTAAGTTTTGAATTTCTGGTTTTTAATTGAAACTCGCCGCTGCATATGGGATTTGAAGCCGATAAATAATATCAAAAGCTTTCCGTGGCCGACGAATTTTACAAATCAACGCTGACACCGGAGCGGTTGAGCCTGCTGTATCAAGTCAGCAACGTCATCCATTCCACGCTCGATTCGCAGGAGGCGTTCCAGCTCATCATCAGTGAGGCGGTGCGCGTGATGCGCGCCTCGTCCGGTTCGCTGGTGCTTATCAATCCCACCAACAATTTCCTCGAAATCCATGCGGCGCAAAACCTGTCGCCGGCCGCGCGAAAACTAAAATTGCGCGTCGGCGAAGGTATCACCGGCTGGGTCGCCCGGCACGGCAAGCCCGCGTGCGTCGGCGACGTGACACAGGACAAACGCTATGTCAGCGTCCGCCGCGATGTGCGCTCGGAACTCGCCGTGCCGCTCGAAGTTCAGGGCGAAGTGCGCGGCGTCATCAACGTGGATTCCGAGCGCGCAGATGCGTTTGCGGCGGAAGATCAAGAGTTGTTGCAGGAGCTGGCCATTCAGGCGGCCAAGGTGATTCACAACACCTGGCTCTACGAACAACTGCGACTGAAAGTAAGGCTGTTCGAGTCGCTCTCCAGCGTGAGCCGCACCATCAATTCCACGTTAAACCTCGACGAAGCCTTGCGCGTCATCACCAAGGAGGCTTGCGAACTGATGCGGGCGCGGATGTGTTCACTGATGCTGCTCGACGAATCCCGCGAGTGGCTCGACCTGCGCGCGAGCTTCGGTGCCGGCACCGCCTATATCAACAAGCCCCGCTTGAGCGCGCACGAAAGCCTCATCGGCGTGGTGGCACGGCGAAAAAAACCGCTGCAGGTCGCCAACGTCCAGACTGACACGCGCTATCAAAACGTCGAACTGGCGCGGCGCGAAAATCTGGTGTCACTGTTGAGCGTGCCGCTGATTTTCGCCGGGCAAAGCATCGGCGCGTTGAGCGTTTATACGGCGCGACCCTACAGTTTTTCCAACGAGGAAATAAAAATCCTGTCCGCGCTGGCCGAACTTTCCGCCATCGCGATTGAAAAGGCACGGCTTTACGAGCGGGTCGTGGACGTGGAGGAACAATTGCGCCAGAACGAAAAATTGTCCGCGCTTGGCCTGCTCGCGGCGGAAGTGGCGCATGAAATCCGGAATCCACTCACGGTGATGAAATTGCTGTATCACTCGCTGGATTTAAAATTTGAGGCCAAGGATCCACGCCACAAAGACGCACAGATAATCGAATCAAAAATTGAACACCTGAACAAAATCGTGGAGCAGATTCTGGATTTTGCCCGGACAACGGAACCGAATCCTGCTCCGGTGAATCTGAACGATTTGATCAACGAGTTAAGCCTGCTGGTGCGCCACAAGCTGGCCAATCAAGGCGTCAAATTGTTGTGCAAATTAAAACCGGATTTGCCGTTGGTGTTGGGCGACGCGCCGCAACTGGAACAGGCGTTTTTGAATCTGATTTTGAACGCGGCTGAAGCCATGCCCGACAGCGGTTCACTCACCATCAATACCACTTCGCTGCGTTCCGGACACGTTGCAGTGGCGTTCAAGGACACTGGCGGCGGCATGAGCAAGGAACAACAGCAACGCGCGTTCAAAACATTGCTCACCACGACCAAGGCCAAAGGCACCGGCCTTGGCCTCGCCATCGTCGGCCGCATCATTGAGACGCATCACGGGCAAATCAAGATTTTTTCCCGCCCCGGTCACGGCACGACTGTCCGAATTTTATTGCCGGTAAAATAAGTCGCTTTTCCTGTATCTTCCGTCGGCTGTCCTGCGGTAATTTTTCTTGCCGTGTTGCGGGTAAAATCATTCAATCGCAGGCTGATAAATCTTATGAACCTTACAAAATTACAGTGGTGGGAGCGGTTTCAGAAATATTATACCGAGTTTCCCGAACTCGGCCTGGCGATTGATTTGAGCCGCATGAATGTGGATGACGCATTTTTTTCAGCAATGGAACCGAAAATCCAAAAGGCGTTCGCCGCCATGGATGCGCTGGAAGCCGGTGCCATCGCCAATCCCGATGAAAAGCGGATGGTCGGCCATTACTGGCTCCGCAACCCTGCGCTGGCACCAACCCCGGAAATTCGCTGTGAAATCGAGGAAACCCTGGTCAAAATCAAGAATTTTGCCGCCAAGATTCATGCTGGCACCATTCGCGGCCAGGGCGGGGTGTTCAAAAATTTTCTACTTATCGGCATCGGCGGTTCCGCGCTCGGACCGCAATTTGTCGCTCAAGCCCTCGGCAATCCGCGCAAGGACAAACTAAAACCGTTTTTCTTTGACAACACTGATCCTGACGGCATGAACCGGACACTGGCTACGATTGGGAAAAAATTGAACCGGACGCTGTGCATCGTCATTTCCAAATCCGGTGGCACCAAGGAAACACGCAACGGCATGTTGGTGGCACAGGCAGCTTACGCAAAAGCTGGTTTAAATTTCGGCCAGCACGCCGTCGCCGTGACCATGTTTGGGAGCGAGTTGGAAAAATATGCTCTCGCTAACCAATGGATTGAACGCTTCCCCATGTGGGATTGGGTTGGTGGCCGCACCAGCGAACTTTCGGCGGTGGGACTTCTGCCGGCGGCATTACAAGGATTTGACATTGATGGATTAATTGAAGGCGGACGGCTTTCAGATTCGGCCACTCGCACAAAAACGGTTAAAGCAAATCCGGCAGCGCAGCTTGCATTGGCATGGTTTGTTTCTGGTAACGGTAAAGGAACTAAAAACATGGTTGTTTTACCTTACAAAGATCGGTTGGAACTATTTTCAAAATATCTTCAACAACTGATTATGGAATCTCTGGGTAAGGAACTCGATTTGGACGGAATTTGTGTGAATCAAGGTTTATGCGTGCTAGGTAATAAAGGTTCAACCGATCAACATTCATACATACAACAGCTTAGAGACGGTTTGAACGATTTTTTTGCGACATTTATTGAGGTGCAAAAAGACCAATTTGGCGAACCCGTCTTCACCGAAACTGACGCGACATCAGGAGATTTTTTGCAAGGATTTTTTCTAGGAACAAGGTCAGCTTTGACCGAAAACAAAAGAGAATCAATTACAATTACCGTTAATGATATTGATTCAAAGACCGTTGGAATGTTGATTGCCTTGTTCGAGCGTGCCGTTGGTTTTTACGCCAGCTTCATCAACGTCAATGCGTATCATCAACCGGGTGTTGAAGCTGGAAAAAAGGCGGCTGGAAATGTTTTAGTTATTCAGCGACAAATAATTGCATTTCTTAATTCAAATTTAAATCACAGATTTACTGTGTTTGAAATCGTAAAAGCCATCGGTCAGGAAGATGAAGCGGAAACTGCCTATAAGATATGCGAACATCTTGCGGCCAATTCAGTCCGTAAAATTAATAAGAAATCTTCCTCAAGCGTGTTTGATGCTCGTTATAAAATGGTTTAGTTTGCGATGTTTGTTTATCCAAAGCAATATGACGTGATTGTTGTTGGTGCCGGTCACGCCGGCGTCGAGGCAGCGCTAGCAGCAGCACGCATTGGTTGCCAAACACTTTTGCTGACAATTAATGCTGATTCGATTGGCCAAATGTCCTGCAACCCGGCGATTGGTGGCTTAGCAAAAGGGCATTTGGCTAGAGAGATAGACGCACTTGGTGGTGAGATGGGCAAGGCAACAGACATGACTGGACTTCAATTTCGGATGCTGAACACCAAAAATGGCCCGGCAGTTTGGGCTCCACGCGCACAATGTGACAAAAAAGCCTATCAATATCGTCTGAAATGGATTTGTGAATCCGAACCTAATCTGGATCTCAAGCAAGGTCAGACAGCAAATATTTTGCACAAGGATGGAGTTGCCTTTGGAGTTGAGACAACATTGAAAGTGCGTTATTTAGGAACTTGCGTAGTAATAACCACCGGAACATTTTTGCGCGGCTTGATGCACATAGGCACAAATAAGCAATCTGGTGGTCGTGCCGGGGATGCGGCGGCAATGAATCTTTCAAGCTCACTCACTAAACTTGGTTTGGAACTGGGTCGCCTTAAAACCGGCACTCCACCCAGACTTTTGCGTAAATCAATTAATTTTTCAAAAACAGAAGCTCAAGAAGGTGATGAGCCGGTTTCCTATTTTACGTTTTGGAAAGATGATTTGTTCCACATGGAACAAATGCATGTTCCGGCTCCGATCGTTAGCCATTCCAGTGGAAAATATCCCTCTGGATCAATTTTAGATCGAATTAACGGGCAGTTGCCCTGTTACATCACTTATACGACCGATAAAACGGCGAAAATCATTCGCAACAATATTCACAAGTCTCCAATGTATTCTGGTCAAATTGAAGGAGTTGGACCAAGATATTGTCCGTCCATAGAAGACAAAATTGTTAAATTTTCTGACAAAGAGCGTCATCAAATTTTTCTGGAGCCTGAAGGCATTGGAACAGATGAATTTTATGTCAACGGTTGTTCGACCAGCCTGCCATTTGAGGTTCAGGTTGAAATGGTGCGCTCAATTATTGGCTGTGAAAACGCGGAAATTTTGCGACCAGCCTATGCGGTTGAATATGATTTTGTTTTTCCAACCCAGCTTTTTCCGACACTTGAAGCTAAAGTCTGTGCTAATCTTTTTATGGCCGGTCAAATCAATGGCACATCCGGTTACGAGGAAGCCGGTGCCCAAGGCGTCATAGCTGGCATTAATGCTGCACTAAAAGCCAAAGGAAAAACTCAAATTGTTCTTGGTCGAAATCAGGCCTATATCGGTGTTTTAATTGACGATCTGGTTACTAAAGGAACAACCGAGCCTTACCGGATGTTTACATCCCGTGCCGAATACCGATTATTGTTGCGCCAAGACAATGCTGATTTGCGATTGAGCCAGATTGGTTGCGACATTGGCTTGCTTCCGAAGCGGAACGGCGAGCAATTTAAGGCTAAGAAAATCGCTATAGAAAATGAGTTAAAACGCTTAAATACAATTCACTATGAAAAAAATACACTTTATAAAATTCTTTCAAGACCGGAAATATGTTATCGCAACCTACCAAACCGAAATGAATATTTATCTGCCGAAGTAATTCAGCAAGTTGAAATAGCGGTAAAATATGCCGGCTATGTGGAACGACAGGAATTAGAAGTTACTCGGTCGAAAAAATTGGAAGATAAAAAAATTCCACCCACATTCGACTTTTCGACAGTGCCAAGTTTGCGGTTGGAGGCACGACAAAAGTTTGCAAAAATTCGCCCGCTAACGATTGGCCAAGCCGGGCGAATTTCGGGCGTTTCTCCGGCTGACATTAGTATTTTGTTAGTCTGGTTGAAGCGTTCCGATAAAATCAACTCGAAATTGCATGCTTCTTGCGGCTCTGGCTCTGGCTCTTTAGAAGATTCTTCTTAATTTTTTCCTCCTTGATCCCTAAACACGCAATTTCCAGCCTTTGGGGTCAGGTCAGTGTCTTAAGCGGTCGGTCTAATTATTAAACCTAATTCAGCCGCATCGGCATGACAACGTAAAGAAATGGGCCGTTAATTTTTAGGACGCCAGGGCTTAACTCATCAATCAATTCAATGGAAACTTCATCCTCGACGAGCGCATTAAGCGGGTCAATGAGATAGCGCGGATTAAAAGCGATGGCGAGATCTTTACCTTTATAGTTTACCGCCATCGTTTCCCGAGCTTCACCGACTTCCGGCGAGTTGGATGTGATTGTTAGATTGTTGCGGCTAAAATTAAGTCTTACAGAATTTGCTTTTTCACTGGTCATTATTTCCGCTCGGCGTAATGCTTGGAGCAACTCTTCACGACCCAACGAAATTCGCTCCTTGGGCTCTCCTGGGATGACTTGTCGGTAATTCGGATAATTTCCCTCAATTAACTTGGTTGTGAGCAGCACAGAAGATAATTTTTCACCTTTCAGTTCAAATGAAGCCTGATTTTCACAGAAGCGTAGTTCCAGTTCTCCTTTATCTTGAAGTAGGCGATTTAGTTCGCTGACCGCCTTGGCCGGAACAATTAATTCCCCACTGCATTTTTCCGATATTTCCACTTCTTCATCCACTAGCGCTAGTCGTCTTCCATCGGTGGCTACGATTGTAATTTTGTTTTCTTTCAGACTGATAAAAATTCCATTTAAAACATATCGGGATTCATCCGTTGAAACAGAAAAAGACGTTTTTTTAAGCATTTTTTTAATCGTTTCCTGCGTTAAACATACCTTTTTATCGTCTTTTAATTTGCTGATTGGTGGAAATTCCTCAGCCGATAGACCATTTATTTTAAAGAAAGACCCGCCGCTACGGATGACGGTTATGTTTTTTTCATCGGTTTCAATTTCTATCTCTCCACCATTTAATTCACGCACAATATCAAACAATTTCTTTACCGGCAAAGTTGTCGCTCCGGCCTTTTCAACTTTTGCCTCCACCGCACAGGCGACGCTCACATCCAAGTCCGTCACGGTAAATTCCAGTTTTCCTTCCTCGGCCCGCAGAAGGACATTGGAAAGAATCGGCAGTGTCGTTCTCGTGCTTACGACATTCTGCACGGCTTGCAAGCCGGTTATAATCTTGTCTTTGGCGATGTTTATTTTCATGGGCGGTGCTTAATATTTGTTTTTCTTTCAAAAAAGCTATCTCTATTAAGGGCTGTGAACAAGCCTAACAACTTAAATTTTTTAATTTTTACCAACTGATTTTTAATTTTCAAAAGGCGACAACTTCAATATATGAAAACTCTAAAAATATAAAAGTCAAACTTGTTGGCATCATCAACAATTCATTCACATCTGATTAACATGCTTTGAGCCGCGTTGTGAGTGGAAAATTATTTTGGGAAGGGAAGAACAGACGGAAGCCACCTCGTCTGCCGTAGATTCACGGCCCAAGGAAAAACGAACCAGGGAATTAGCATTTTCCATCTTTCCAAGAGCTGCGACCACATGGCTTGGTTCCAGTGAACCAGAGGCGCAAGCCGAACCGCTCGACGCACAAATTCCCTCCACATCCAGTGCGGCAATTAGTGAAATTCCCTCTGCTCCGCAAACGGTGAAGGCCAGCGTATTATTAAGTCCGCCGGCGAGGGGACTGACCAGGTGACAGGCCTCCATTTTTTGAACAGTTGAAAATAATTTATTAACCAGTGGTTTTAGGTGGATGCTTGAAAAAACCGGGTTTTTTACAAACTTTTCCAGAGCGACAGCCAAACCAACAATACATGGAAGGCATTCCGTGCCGGCGCGACGATTGTTTTCATGGCCGCCACCGAAAAAAACTGGGTTTGGATGAAATGGGGATTTGATATAAAGCAGCCCCGCGCCTTTAGGCCCGTGAAATTTGTGAGCGCAAATCGAAACCAAGTCCGCATGAAACTGGTTAATATTTAGAAACGGTTCTTTACCGAACCATTGCACCGCATCCGTGTGAAAAATGATTCCCCGTTCGCGGCACAACTTGCCGATTTCCGCGACCGGCTGCAAGGTGCCGATCTCGTTGTTTGCAGCCATAACGGAAACAAAAACGGTGTCATGACGGACAGCCTTTTTAAAATCAGCCGCAGAAACGCGTCCGGCGGAGTCAACGGGCAGCCGGGTGACCGAAAAACCTTCTTTTTCTTCAAGATAATCGAAGCATTGCAGCACCGAGTGATGCTCAATGGACGAGGTGATGAGGTGTCTACCCTTCGGCTTGAGCGCCCGCGCCGAGCCAAAAACCGCGAGATTGTTCGCTTCCGTTCCACCGCTGGTAAAAATGATTTCGCTCGGTTTTGCCCCCAGAAATGCGGCTACGCGGTCACGCGCGTCGTCCAGCAGCGCCCGCGCTTTTCGCCCGACACGGTGGATGGAGGATGGGTTGCCCCAGACTTCGCCCAGAAACGGCAGCATCGCCGCGCGCACCGCCGGGTCGAGCGGGGTGGTGGCATTGTAGTCAAAATAAATCGTGCGCGGCATTTGCAAATTGTGATTTACGATTTACGATTTGCGCACGACACGCAATCGCAAATGAGCACAAAGGTAAAAATCTGC
>Ga0316217_10001919_pt1 | contig 26105 bp, 18 predicted proteins | sample 1anoAmetaG_FD_203633 | JGI IMG/M metagenome (GOLD analysis project Ga0316217, IMG submission 203633) | Freshwater microbial communities from Trout Bog Lake, Wisconsin, USA - 1anoA | ecosystem: Environmental > Aquatic > Freshwater > Lake > Hypolimnion/Profundal zone | place: USA: Wisconsin...
GCATCGGCGACATCTTCAGCGCCCGCGTCGCCGGCAACGTGCTGGACGACGACATCCTCGGCAGCATGGAATTTGCCTGCAAGGTTTCCGGCGCGAAACTGATCGCCGTCATCGGCCATTCCAACTGTGGCGCGATCAAGGGCGCGGTGGACGATGTCCAGCTCGGCAATCTCACCGGCCTGCTGACCAGGATCAAACCGGCGATTGACGCCGTGCCTGCGGGGGTTCAGCCGCGCACTTCCAAGAATTATGTGTTCGTTGACCAGGTTTCCGAAGCGAACGTGAAGCTCGTGATGCAGCAGATCCGCGAGCGCAGCCCGATTCTGCGCGAGATGCTCGACAAGGGCGAAATCGGCATCGTCGGCGGCATGTATGATCTGTCCACCGGGAAGGTTCGGTTTTACGAAAACTAGGTTCGCCGAGATTTTGCAATCATCCGGAGCATGAAACGAAACCTGCCGAAGTTTTCCGCTGTCGCGCCATTTTTGCTGGCCGCATCACTGACCGGCTGCCAGTCGGGCGGCGTGACGCACTGCGTCGCGCCGGAGGTGACGGGCCGCGTGCTGGCGGCGGACACGCATCAGCCGCTGGCCAATGCGACCGTCCAACGCGACGGTTCGGGCCAGGCTTTTCAACCGTTTGGCCCGCCCAAGGGCGGACAGCTGCTCATCGAAAACGATGGCGTGCGGACGGACGCCGACGGTAAATTTGTCATCCAAAGCAAGAGTGTGCTTTCGCTGTTCCGTTCACCCGGCTGGTGGTCGGTGCCGGTGGCATACAGCCATTCCGGCTACGAAACCTACCAGACCAATTACACCGGGGACAATGTCACCACCAATTCCACCACCGGTGCGCCGGTGGTCAACGCCGGCGACGTCCTGCTCCGCCCGCTCGCCAGGTGAAGTATGCGCCCCGACGGGGCTTGTATTTTTGTTTGGGTTGCAGTTCTGCAAAGATGCCACGTTCGGCAACGCCGGCAAAATAAATTCAAATCCGCAACTGCAAAACGGCCTTCGGCAACGGAGGCCGTTTTTTTCTGGCCTTTTGAAAATCTGTGTTTCATCTGTGGAACCGCCTCTGGATCGGCATCGACATCACGCACCTCGCCATTTCGCTCATCGAGAAACGGCTAAAGGACGCGTTTGGCGCCATTGCTTCCGGGAGCGCGACCGTCCCGGTCGCATCAGCCGGCGTCCCGCCGGCTGAATCCGCGCGCAAAGATGCGTCCGGCGGGGACGCCGGACGCGGCGGGCGCGACGCCCGCGCTCCCCAGTCCAAACTGGAATACAAAGTCCACGGCACGCCCAAAGACCTCGACGCCGCGCGCGACCTCGCCACGCGGGACAAATACCAGTTCCAATGGTGGGCCGTGTCGCTCGTGGAAGCCCAGCCCTTCCAAGGCAAGAAAAAGGGCGCGGACGGCGGCATTGACGGCCTGAAATTCTTCCACGACGTGGACAAGGCCGGCGCCCGCAAAATCGTCGTGAGCGTGAAGGGCGGCGGCCTGAAGGCGGACGACATCCGCTCGCTCATGGCCGTGCGCGAACGCGAGGGCGCGGAGATTGGATTATTTATTTCCCTGGAAGAACCGACGCGTGGCATGGTGAAGGACGCGGCGAGCGCGGGCTTTTACGAAAGCGCCACCGGCAAGAAATATCCCCGCGTGCAACTGCTGACGATTGAAGGCTTGCTCTCCGGCAAACACCGCGCCGAGCATCCCGACCACGCGCCGGATTTGAACTTCAAGAAAGCCAAAGCCGAAAGCAACGCGGCGCAGAAGGAATTGATTTAGTCCGGCTCTCGTTTCGTTGAACTGAAACCGGTCTGCAATTGAAAAACCTTTACAAATTTTCCGCCTGCTGTTTCATGGCGGGGATACGAGAAAAGAACCCGCCTGGCATTCGCTTGAGCTTTTGAATTCTTGACGTTTCTCGGTCACACAAAAAACAAAGAAATGCCAAAATCGGTGTAGCCGGTCAGGTGGGAAAAGATGTTTAATGGGCCGCGTGGTTTTAAAAATCAAATCCAGCATCCGCAAACAGAAAACTGCAACCAACAGAAAGTAAAAATGAAAAAGAACAACATGCTCGCCGTTCTGGGACTGGCGCTCGGCGCGGTCGTCACGCTGCCGGCGGTGGCGCAGGATGTCCTGCCCTATCCACCGCAACCCTTCAAAGGCAAGATTGGCCGCACGGCGGCGGATTCCACGCCGGACTTCCCCAAGCCGTTCGAAGCGCCCAAGGGCGCGCCGAACGTCCTGCTCATCCTCACCGATGACGTGGGCTTCTCCGCCGACTCCACGTTCGGCGGGGCGATTCCGACGCCGACTTTTGACAAGCTGGCGGCGGCTGGTCTGCGTTACAATACGTTTCACACCACGGCGCTTTGTTCGCCCACCCGCGCGGCGCTCATCACGGGCCGCAACCACCACACCGCCCACACCGGCGTCATTACGGAAATGGCCACGGGTTTTCCGGGCTACGATTCCTTGATGCCGAAGAGCTGCGGCAGCATTGGCGAAATCCTGCGGCAGAACGGCTACAACACGGCGTGGTTCGGCAAGAACCACAACGTGCCGGACTGGCAGAGCAGCCAGGCGGGGCCGTTTGATCTTTGGCCGACCGCTTTGGGTTTTGAATATTTCTTCGGTTTCATCGGTGGCGACACCGACCAATGGCATCCCGCCGCTTACGAGGGGACTCTGCCGTATGAAGCTCCGGCGCACGACCCGAAATATCACTTCGACTCGGATTTGGCCGACCATGCGATTCAGTGGATTCGCCAGCAGCATTCGCTCGCACCGGACAAACCGTTCTTTGCTTATTACGCGCCGGGACTGACCCACGCGCCGCATCACGCGCCGGCAGAATGGATCGCGAAGTTCAAAGGCCAGTTCGACCAAGGCTGGGACAAGGTGCGCGAGGAAACGCTCGCCCGCCAGATTGCGCTCGGCGTGGTTCCCGCCGGCACCAAGTTGACGGCGCGGCCTGAACAAATTCCCGCGTGGGATTCCTTGAGCGCGGATCAAAAGAAACTTTACGCGCACATGATGGAAGTCTATGCCGGCTGTCTGGCCTATGTGGACTACAACATCGGGCGGGTCATTCAGGCCGTGGCGGATGCCGGCGAACTCGACAACACGATGATCATTTATGAGATGGGTGATAACGGAGCCAGCGGTGAAGGCACTTTGAATGGTCTGGCCAACGAAGTGGGTGTTGCCGCCAACGGGGTGGATGAATCTATTCCGTATCTGCTTTCCATCATGGACGGACTTGGCGGGCCGCTTTATTACAACCATTATCCGGTCGGCTGGGCGCACGCGATGGACACGCCGTTCCAGTGGACCAAGCAGGTCGCCTCGCATTTCGGCGGCACGCGCAACGGCCTCGTCATCTCCTGGCCGGCGCGCATCAAGCAGACCGGCGGCATTCGCTCGCAATTCTGCTCGGTCATTGACCTAGTGCCGACCATCCTCGAAGCGGCCGGCGTCAAGGAACCGAAGATGATCAACGGCGTGAAACAGACGCCCATCGAAGGCAAGAGCCTGGTCTATACGTTTGACGATGCGAATGCCGCCACGCATCACAATGTCCAGTATTTTGAACTGGTCGGCAATCGCGGCGTTTATGACGACGGCTGGGTGGCCTGCACCACGCCCCTGCGTTTGCCGTGGGCCAAGGTCGCGCCCGGCACGCCGAGTCCAAAACCGGATGACTTCCAATGGGAACTCTACCATGTGGCCGACGACTTCTCAGAGGCGAACAATCTGGCCGCCGCCAACCCCGCGAAGCTCAAGGAACTCCAGGCCGTTTTCGAGCGCGAAGCGAAGAAATACAATGTCTTCCCGCTCGACGCCTCGTTTGCCGAGCGGGCCGACGTTAGCATCCGCCCCAGCCTCACGCGCGGACGCAATACGTTCACCTATTATCCGGGCACGTTCCGCGTTCCCGAAGGCACCGCGCCGGATATCAAGAACAAGTCTTGGACCATCACGGCCGAGGTGGAGATACCGGACAGCGGAGCTGAAGGCGTGCTGGTCACGCAGGGCGGACGCTTCGGTGGCTATGCCTTGCTGCTGCAGGACAGCAAGCCGGAATTTGATTATGCGTTCTCTAATCAGGAGCAGTATAAGTATCGCGTCGTTTCAAACACGAAGCTGGCTCCCGGCAAACACACCCTCAAGGTGGACATGAAATATAACGGCCCCGGTTATGGCAAAAGCGCCATCGGCACGCTCTTCGTGGACGGCCAGCAAGTCGCCCAGGGCACCATTGAGCGCACCGTCCCCATGCGCTTCTCGCTCGACGAGACGTTTGACGTCGGCGAGGATACCGGCACGCCGGTGGTCGAAGATTATGTGGACAAGATGCCGTTCAAGTTCACCGGGACGCTTGACAAGGTTGTGATCGAACTCGGTCAGAGCGGCCTTGCGACGGCAGACGATGTGAAGGCCGTTCAAGCAGGTCAAGAGAAGGCTGCCGAAGTGGCGCAATAATCGTTGCCTCGATTGTGAAACACGCGGGTCGGCCACGCGGCCGGCCCGCGACTTCACCAGCGAACAAACAACAACCAAAAAAGAAAGAAAACAAATGAACACGAACATGATCATGAACCAAGCCAGCGGCACTCGCCGCAGGAAATTACTGACGGGCGTTCTTGCCGCCGGCCTGCTCGTCGTCGGGTTGACCGCCTGCCGCACCACGCATCAGGTGGGCGAGAACGAGAAGGATTTTTCGGGCTTTCTCGGCGATTATTCCAACATCCAAAAGGGGCAGAGTGGCGAGGCCAACTATCTCTGGATTGACAAGAATGCGGATTGGAAACAATACACCAAGGTCTGCATCGAGCCTGTTGAACTCTGGAAATCGGAGGACCCGCAGTCACCGTTTGGCAAGATGTCTCCGGAAAACCAGCAGATTCTGGTGAACATGTTTCACACCGCGATGGCGGAGCAAATCCATAAGGACTTTGAGATTGTGACCCAGCCCGGCCCGAACACCCTGGTGATTCACGCGGCGATCACCGAAGCCCGGAAGTCCAAGCCGGTCTTGAACCTGGTCTCCAGCGTCGTGCCCATGGCCATCGTCTTGAGTTATGGCAAACAGGCGATCACCGGCACCGGCACCGGCGTCGGCGCGGTGCGGGTTGAGGCCTACTTCACCGATGGCGTGACCGGCCAGCGCGTGGCGGAGGCGGTGGATGCGCGGGCGGGAACGAAAGCCTGGCGCACCAAGTTCAACGGCACCTGGGGCGACGTGAAGCTCTCGTTTGACTACTGGGCTGCCCGCTGTGTGAAACGTCTGGATTTGTTCAAGCAGGGCGATTTCAGCACCAAAGATTTGTAAGCTTTCCCTCTTCATCACGCGGGCCGCTTCCATCACCGGAAGCGGCCCGTTTTCCTTGCCGTTGCCGCCGCAACGGAGTAAAACTTTCCCGCATGGACAGACTGGCCATGCGCCGGGCTTGAACAACCAGAAACCGAGGACCAAATTTTCAATGACGTCGAACCATTGCCACCCCCGCCACTGGAGACTCCTCATCGGCCTGCTTGCCGCCGGCCTGGTGGCCGCCGGATTGTCCGGTTGCGACACCACGCATCAGGTCAGCGAGACGCCGAAGGATTTCTCCGGCTTTCTGGGCGACTACCTGCTGTTGACGAAAGGCCAGAGCGGCGAGGCCAACTACCTTTACCTTGACCGGGCCGCACCCTGGGACCGATACACCAAGCTCTACATCGAAAACATTGACCTCTGGCATTCCGATGAACCGGATTCCCCGCTGGGCAGGCTGCCTTTGGAAACCCAGCAGATGCTCGTCAACTTCTTCCACACCGCGCTGGCCAATGCGGCGGCCCGGGAATTTCAAATCGTGAACCATGCCGGACCGGACGTGCTGGTGGTTCGCGTGGCGGTCACCGAAGCGCGTCCGTCCAAGCCTGTGTTGAACCTGGTTTCCAGCGTGGTGCCGGTAAGCCTCGTCGTGAGCTATGCCAAGCGGGCCATCACCGGCACCGGCACCGGGGTCGGCGCGGTCCGGATTGAAATGATGGCCACCGACGGCCTGACCGGCCAGCTCGTGGGGGCGGCGGTGGACGAACGGGCGGGCACGAAAGCCTTGCGCTCCAAGTTCGGCGGCAGTTGGGGCGACGCGCAGCTCTGTTTCGACTGGTGGTCGCAACGCTTCGTGAAGCGCGCCGCCATGTTGAAGCGGGGCGATTACAACCCCAACGATCTGTAAGCCTTCCCCTCGGGAACTTTGCGGGCCGCTTCCGAACGGAAGCGGCTTTTGCATTTAAGATGCGGGCCTCATGGAAAGTTCCAACGCTGCAAGCGTCACTGCCCCACCAAAATCAAAACGGCCTTCACAACGGAGACCGTCTTTTTTTTCACCTTTGCAAAATTCGCACCCGGTGTCTAAAATGGCGGCGACGAGAAAAGAATTCGCCTGGCATCCTTCCGAGCTTCTGAATCCTTGCCGTTTCTCGTTTGAACCAAAATCAATTACAACCTATGAATCTTCTCCGCTCTCAAAACTGCACCATCGCCGCGCTCGCCTGTCTTTGCGCGTTCGCGTCATGCACCACCCACGCCCAGAACAGTCCGACCTTTGACGGCTCGTTCACCCTCGCGGACAACGACGCGGTCGCCCCCGCCGGCGGTGGTGGCGCGGGGACTGACGACCAGAAGGATCAGGAGGCCGAGCTGGCCAAGAAGCTTCAGAACCCCGTCGCCGCCCTCATCAGCGTGCCGATCCAGAACAACTGGGACTTCGGCATCGGCGAGGCGCACGCGATGAAATACACGGCCAACATCCAACCCGTTGTGCCCATCTCCATCAGCGAAGACTGGAACCTCATCATCCGCACCATCGTGCCGGTGATTTACCAGGAACAGTTGGACAATCGGCCGGGCGCACCGGCCAGTGTCGGACAAAGTCATGCGGGCCTGGGCGACACCACGCAGAGTTTTTTCTTTTCCCCGAAGAATCCCGTGGGCGGTTGGATTCTGGGTGCCGGCCCGGTGGGTTATTATCCCACGGCGACTTCGGATTATCTGGGCGGCGGCAAATGGGGCGCGGGTCCGACCATCGTGGCGTTGCAGCAGAGTCACGGCTTCACCTACGGCATTCTGGCCAACCAGATCTGGTCGTTCGCCGGTCAGGACCAGCGCCAGAACATAAATTCCTCCTTCCTCCAGCCGTTCGTTTCCTTCACCACCAAGACCTACACCACGTTCGCGGTCAACACCGAGTCCACTTACAACTGGCAGGCGAACCAGGCGACGGTGCCGTTGAATTTCATGGTGCAGCAGTTGGTGAAGATCGGCAAACAGCCCATCGCCTTTCAGGCGGGCTACCGCTATTACGTCAACCGGCCCGATGGCGGCCCGGACTGGGGCTTGCGCTTCGCCATCACGTTCCTGTTCCCAAAATGAATCACTGGTAAAACACGACGGGCGGCTCGCAAGGGCCGCCCGTTTTTTATGGTGACTGCACCACTCCAAAAAAATCGGGGCGACAGACAATGAGGAAAGTCGGGTTTCGAACATTGTCCATCGCCCTTTGTGCCGGCAAATGACTCCCTCACCCCGGCCCTCTCCCATCGGATGGGAGAGGGTGCCCGAAGGGCGGGTGAGGGTGGGTGGTCGTGTGCAAACACTACGTCACCACGATGCTGCCGCTGTTGCACCACGGGCTGTAACCCGTGCTGCCGCCCACGGCCCGCGCCCGCACCAGGACCATGGAGCCGGACACGAGGTCTTCCAGCACGATGCGCCGGGCCTGGGTGAAGATGCCCGCCTCCTGCCAGGTTTTCCCGGCGTCCGCGCTCGTCTGCACCTGATACGATTTCGCATTCACAATGGCCGTCAGGCGCAGCAGCAACTGCGTCGGCTGCAGGTTGGACAGCTCCAGGATGACCGGCTGGTCGAGCGGACTTTGCGCGTGGTTCGTGCTCGCGGCGATGAAGCCGGCGGACAGGATGTTTTCCAGCGACTGGCTGGCGATGGTTTCCACGTAGCTCGCGTTGGCGCGCAGGGAATCCAGGACCACTTCCTTGGCGGCATTCATCGCCGCCGTGTCCTGCGGATCGCCTGTGGCCGCGGTCATCTTGTCGCGGAACGTCTGGTTTTGGGTGGTGATATCCGCCGGTTTGAACGGCGGGGTGGGAAAGACGGGATTGCCGTCCATCTTGGCTGCGTGCAGGTCGGCGGCGCTCGCCACGTCCGCATTGGGATAGGTGGTGAACACGCGCGACGCCTTGTAGCGTTTTTTCATATACTAAACGTGTTTCTCCGACCTTCCTTTTCCATCCGGCCAAATCATCCGGTCAACCGGACCGGGTCATTGACCTCGCGACTGTGGCCGCATAAGAAATGCCAGCCCTCTGGTTCTGTGATTAGCCCGGTTTAAGAAAATAAGAAACGATTATTTTAATCAATGATTATGTGAAACATGCGGGGGCGAAAACCGGGTGACCGTTTTGAAAATATTTTTTGGCAGTGGTGCCCATGCCGTCAGTGCCGGCCGGTCGTGTCCAAAACCGGGACGACAGTTCCGCCGAGGGGCGGTTGTAACGGGCGGACTTTCGTGACCGAGGGGCGGACTTCCGTCACGAAAGAGCGGACTTCCGCGACGGACAAGAGAACTTCCGTCACGAAGGGGCGGACTTTGTGACCAACAAGGGAACTTGCGTCACGAAAGAGCGGACTTCTGTGACGGACAAGGGAACTTCCGTGACGAAAGAGCGGACTTTCGTGACAGACATGGGAACTTTCATCACGGAAGTTCGGATTTCCACAGCGAAGGGGCGGACTTCCGTGGCTGGATTTGAGCGGCAGATGCGGATTTGCTTGGGTTTTGCGATAAAGTGAATCTGGCGGACGGCAGGGCGGCGTCAATGTGGCGGTGTGAAGCCCGTAGGGCTGAAATCTTTGTAGCCCGTGAAAAACAAATGAACCCAGCTCCGTAGGCGCGGAATATGCCGCCCCGACGGGGCTGGGATTATTTTTGGTTTTAATTCCTACAAAGATGCCACGCCTACGGCGTTTGGCTGCGGGACGAAAATCTTTTGCTCGTCTCCGCCGGGATGGTTTGTTAAACCATCGCGCGGATGAACCAGCTCTATTTCGGCGACAACCTGCAAGTCCTGAAAGACCACATCAAGGACGAATCCGTTGACCTCATCTACCTCGACCCGCCGTTCAACTCCAAGCGCGACTACAATCTCCTGTTCAAATCGCCGCCCAAGGTGGGGCGAGCGTCCCCGCGAGCCGGCTCGTCAGGAGCCTCGCCCCACCAAGGCGGCGAGGATTACAGTTCCGCGCAGATCACGGCCTTTGAAGACTCGTGGCATTGGGGCGAACAGGCCGAGCGCGAGTTCGACGAACTGGTGCACGCGCCCAACACCGACGTGTCCGAGATGATGCAGGCGCTCCGCCGTTTCCTCGGCGAGAACGACATGATGGCCTACCTCACCATGATGGCCAACCGCCTGCTCCAGCTCCACCGCGTCCTGAAACCCACCGGCTCGCTCTACCTCCACTGCGACCCCACCGCCTCGCACTTTCTGAAGATCGTGCTCGATGGCGTTTTTGGGAAACTCAATTTCAAGAATGAAATCATCTGGCCACGAACAAACGCTCACAACATTGCGTCAAAGCATTTCTCTCGCGTTCACGACGTCATCTTCTTTTACTCTAAAACGGATGATTACAAATGGAATCCCGCTTACGTCGAATTTTCGCCACAACAACTCGACCGTTACTCATTGGATGAAGAAACGGGACGGATGGTAACTGGGCAAGACTTGACCATGACAGGTAACCCCGACCGCAACTTTGAATGGCGAGGAACTCGTCCGGCCTCGAACCGTGGCTGGGGATTGTCTCTGGAGGAGTTAGAGAAGCTATGGGAAGCCGGAATGATTCTAAAAAAGAAGGATGGGACACCGCGACTCGACGGGCGCAAAGTTTTTCTCGACGAGAAAAAGGGGAAGCCTACTTCAGATATTTGGATGGAAATTGAGCGGATTGGCAACACTTCCGGTGAACGTCTCGGCTACGATACGCAAAAGCCGTTGGCCTTGTTGGAACGCATCATTGCCGCCAGCAGCAACGAAGGCGACGTGGTGCTGGACCCGTTCTGCGGATGCGGCACGGCCGTTCACGCCGCGCAAAAGCTCAACCGCCAATGGATCGGCATAGACATCACACACCTCGCCATTTCGCTCATCGAGAAACGGCTCAAGGACGCGTTTGGCGCCATTGCTTCCGGGAGCGCGACCGTCCCGGTCGCATCAGCCGGCGTCCCGCCGGCTGAATCCGCGCGCAAAGATGCGTCCGGCGAGGACGCCGGACGCTGCGGGCGCGACGCCCGCGCTCCCCAGTCCAAACTGGAATACGAAGTCCACGGCACGCCCAAAGACCTCGACGCCGCGCGCGACCTCGCCACGCGGGACAAATACCAGTTCCAATGGTGGGCCGTGTCGCTCGTGGAAGCCCAGCCCTTCCAAGGCAAGAAAAAAGGCGCGGACGGCGGCATTGACGGCGTGAAATTCTTCCACGATGTGGACAAGGCCGGCGCGCGCAAAATCGTCGTGAGCGTGAAGGGCGGCGGCTTGAAGGCGGACGACGTGCGGGCGCTGGAAATGGTGCGCGAACGCGAGGGCGCGGAGATTGCGCTGTTCATTTCCCTGGAAGAACCCACGCGCGGCATGATTGCCGATGCCGCGAGCGCCGGTTTTTACGAAAGCGCCACCGGCAAAAAATTTCCCCGCGTGCAACTGCTGACAATTGAAGGCCTGTTGTCCGGCCAGCAACGCGCCGAACATCCCGACCACGCACCGGACTTGAACTTCAAGAAGGCCAAGGCGGAAAGCAACGCGGCGCAGAAGGATTTGATTTAGCCAACCAATTAAAACCCCAGCACCGTTATGAATGACACCACTGAAAAACCTCCCCAAAAGGACGCGGGCGAGAATTCGCAGTCTGAGCGTTCCAAACAAGTGTCGGCGGCAGGCTGGACAGCCAGCATGGCGGCCTTCTTTGCCTTCATCGCGCTTATCAATCAGCCGACCTGGCCGGTGGCGTTTGGCGTGGCCGTCGTTGGCGCGATGGTGACAGCGGTGTGCTGCTTTATGTTGAAACGATGATCTTTTCTTCTCCGGCCAACAAGGCACCGAACATCCCGACCAGTCGCCAGATTTGAACTTCAAGAAAGCCAAGGCGGAAAGCAACGCGGCGCAGAAGGAATTGATTTAATTGTGAAACGCGCGGGTCGCTTCCGAACCGGAAGCGGCCCGTTTTTTGTCTAAAAGACTTTACAAAATTCCCGACCGGTGTCTTAAATCAGGCACACGAGAAAAGAACCCACCTGGCATCCTGTTGAGCTTCTGAATTCTTGCCGCTTCTCGTTTGAAATCAGAAACCAAACCGAAGCCAACAAATGACAAAAACGGTGTAGCCGGTTTGGCCGGCAAAGATGTTTAATCATCCGCAACTGCGCAGAATCAAATCAACCCAGCATGAAAACCAAATCCAAACAAAACCTGCTGGCCGTCACGCTCGTTGGCGCACTGGCGCTCGGTGCCGGTTGCACCATCACCCATGACAAGCCGCTCACCAGCGCGAAACTTCACAAGCGCACGGTGGAACGCCGCGCCGTGGATGCCGTCATCTGGGGCCTGCCGCTCGTGGGCGAGGATGCTTGCAAGCAGGCGTCCTTCCGCGATGGCAAGGCCACCTACAACGACATCGTCTGGTGGGCCAAGGGCGGCAGTTGGATGAACCAGTCGCCCACGCCCAACGTCAACACGCGCTACATGTATTTCTTCTGCAACACCAAGCAGGACGGGCCGGTGGTGGTGGAATTGCCCCCCGCCGTCCCCGGTGCCAGTTTCTACGGCACGATTGAAGATGCGTGGTATGTGCCGCTGGTTGATATTGGTTTCGAGGGCAAGGGCGGCAAATACCTTGTGCTGCCGCCGGACTACACCAACGCCGTGCCCGACGGTTACACCGTGGTGCGTCCCGCGACCTACAACACCATGACGTTGCTGCGTTCCATATTGGATTCCGGTTCCGCAGCGGATTTGAAGGCGGGCAACGATCTGGTGCAGCAGGTCAAAGTCTATCCCTTGTCAAAGGCGGCCAACCCGCCCGCACAGCGGCTGCTCGACTTGAGCGATGTGATGTTCAACGGCCTCATCAATTATGACGCCAGCTTTTTCACCAGTCTCGCCCGCGTCCTGAACGAAGAGACGGTGCAACCGCGCGACCTCGAAATGATGGGGATGCTTCTGCCGCTCGGCATCGAGAAGGGCAAGGAGTTCAATCCCGATCCCGCGACCGTGGCCCTGCTGAATTCGGCGGCCAAGGAAGCGCTCGCGTGGTTGATGGACAAGGCGGCGACGGACGTGACGCCGTGGTGGCCGGACAGCCAGTGGTGCATCCCGTCCCCGCCCATTACCATGCCGACGATGTTCAAGTGGGAGATGCCGAATTATTTTGGCGTGGATGCGCGCGGCATCGCCCTGTCACAATATTTCTGCCCCACGGCCAAGCTCGGCACCGGCAGTTTCTACTTTGCCTCCTTTCACGACCACGCCGGCAATCCGCTGGCAGGCGGAAACAACTATCGCCTGCACGTTCCGGCAGACGTGCCGGTGAGCCAGTTCTGGTCCGCCACCGTTTACAGTTTGAAGACGTCGAGCTTCTTCCTTCACGCAACGCGCCTCACGCTCGGTTCACTCGACAAGGATTTGAAGAAGAACGCCGACGGCACGGTGGATGTTTACTTTGGCCCGCAACCGCCCGCCGGTCAGGAGTCCAACTGGCTTTACACCCAGCCCGGCCAGAAATGGTTCCCGTGGTTCCGCGTGTATGGCCCGGAGAAGGGGATTTTTGACAAGAGCTTCAAGCTGCCGGACATCGAGCTCGTGAAATAACACAAAAAACAGAATCGACAAAACATAGAAAGAAAACCACACCATGAAAACCAAACTCATCAGGCCCGGCTTGGTCGCTTTGACTGCCGTGGCTGCAATCATAATTGTCTCCGGCTGCGAGACCGAACACGATGGAAAATGCTGCAAAGCCGCCCGCTCTTCGGGTGAAATCGAAGGCCACGTCCTGATTGCCGGCCAGCCGGTCGCCGGCTCAACCGTCACGCTTTACGCGGCGGGCGAGGGCGCGCCCACGCAACTGGCGCAGGGCAAGACCGACGCCAAAGGCGAATTTGAAATGGACGCCAAGTCCGCGCCGAAAGACAGCGTGGTTTATCTGGTGGCCGAAGGCCCCAAGGACGGCGTCGCGCTGATGTCGTTGCTTGGAACTTCGTGGCCGGAAGAAGTCACGGTGAACGAACTCACCACCGTGGCCTCGGCCTTCACCGCCGCGCAGTTCATCAACGGCGAAGCCATATCCGGCAAGCCGTTGAGCCTGCACATCGCCGCCGGCAACACGCCCAATTTAGTTGATCCCGTGACCGGCAAGTGGGGCAAGGTGCTGCTGGACCCGCTCAACAGCTCCATGACCACAACGATGGCAACCCTGGACACACTCGGCTCGCTCATCAGTGCCTACGCCACCACGGCGAACGACGACTGGAAGGCGCGCTTCATCAAGGCCGCAACGCCGCCCACCGGAGTTGCGCCGAAGAACACGATTGAAGCCATGGCCGACATTGCCCGCGTCTCGTATGGCGCGCCCAAGGAACTTTACGGACTGTTTGACGAAGCCTATCCGCTCCCCGCGCCGGACGGACGGCGCAGCGCGCCCTTCGTGCCTTATCTCGTCTGGGCTCCTGAAGACTTCGCACTCTCGCTGTGTTTTTCCGGCGGCGGGGATTTTGCCAATGGTCGTTTCATGTTTGATGCGGAAGGCAATCTCTGGAGCGGCATGAACTGGTTGCCCGGTTCGCAGTCCGGTGTCAACAAGAGCACCGGCGGCGGCGTGGGCAAGTTCGCGCCCAATGGCAAGGCGCTCTCGCCCGACATCTTCGGGTTCACCGGCATGGGCATTGACGGTGTCGGCTGGGGCACGGCGGTCGCGAAGGACAAAGTCTGGATCACCAGTTTCAACGGCAAAATTCTGGTGCTCAATTTCGACGGCACGCCCGCCGCCACGGAAAACGATGTCCCCTTCAAGGAAAAAATGCTCGGCCTCATGGGCATTGGCATCGCCAACAACGGGGATGTCTGGATTGCCGACGGTTCGGACAATCAGTTGCTATTCTTTCCCGGCGGCGTGTTGAAGGACGGAAAAATCGTCAAAGTCGCGGGGCTGGTTTCGCCTTTTGACATAGTCATTGACGACCAAAACCGAGTTTGGGTCGCCAATTCATCTTCGGACACCGTCGTTCGTTTTCCTGCCAGCGATCCGTCCAAGGTGGAAACCTTCCATTGTGGCATCGGCGTGCGCGCCCTCGCGCTGGATTCCAAGGGCAACGTCTGGGTCGCGAATAATATGGATCTGGCCATGCCGGTGCCGAAGCTGCCCGCCAACGCATCCATCATGGAGCAGTTCAAGCTCATCACCGAGGCCATGCTCAAATACATCATGACTCCGCCGGGCCATATCGTCGGCCAGGTCAATATGATCCGTCCCGACGGCACCCAGGATGCACCGAAGGGCTACACCGGACCGGGTGAAAGCATTCCGTGGGGCATCAATGTGGACGGCAACGACGACGTGTGGGTCGGCAATATGTGGGGCCGTTCCGCCACGCTGCTGGCGGGCGACAACACCGCCGGTCATCCGGCCGGCACCAAGGCCGGCGACACCCTCCACATTTTCCAGAGCGGCAGCATCCAGATGGTGACCGATGTTTCCATTGACCCCGCCGGCAACGTCTGGGTCGCGAACAACTGGAACGCCCTCGATGCCGCCGCTTCACCCGATCCGAAACGGCCCACTTCGACCTGGGGCGGCGGTTCGGGCTTCACCGTCATATACGGCGTGGCGTCTCCGGTGCAATCACCGCGCATCGGCAAGGTGCGCAAGATGTAATTGAGTTCGCTTGTGAAACACGCGGGCTATCCGGGTGGGTGGCCCGCGACTTCACCAACGAGTGAAACCTTTTCCTGAAAGGGCGAAGCCGGTTAACTAAACAACCGTTAAAAACCGAAGGATACAAAATGAAACGAAGCCTAATCAACAACGGCGTGTTGCTGCTGACCGCAGCGGCAACGATTGTCTGCACGACGTGCAGCACGACCAGCGCCCAGACGTCCACCGGCCAGCCAGCGGAATTGGATACCAAAGCAGTCGCCGCGAAGGGCGTCAGCGCATCACCCGCGCAAATCGCGGCGATTCAGGCTTGGTCGGGCACGCTCGCCGTCCAAGCCGCGACTTACGCCGCCCCGCTTGTTGCGATGTATAACCTGCGTTCCACCGTGTCCGTCGGCCCCAATCCCAAAGCCGCACCCAACACCATCTGGTGCATGGAAGACATTTCCACGCCCAAGCTCGCCGCCGAATCCGGCTATGTCTCGCCGAACCTCGACGTGATCTACGGCTTCGGTTTTGCCGATCTGGGTCCCGAACCCGTCATCCTCACCACGCCGGATTCCAACGGCCGTTACTACATGGTTGAGATGTGTGACATGTATAGCACCGCTTTCGCCTATCCTGCCGGCGGAGCCTCCGGTTACAGCGGTGGCAAGTTCGCGCTGTGCGGACCAGGCTGGACTGGCACGCTGCCGGACGGCGTCAAGCGCATTGACTGCCCCACGCGCTGGATCGAACTCCAGCCACGCGTGAACGTCAAGAGCGAGGCGGATTTGCCGGCGGCCAAGAAAGTGATCCAGGCCATCACGCTCCAGACGCTCTCGCGATACAACGGCGGTGCCGCTCCGGCGCCCGTGGCTTATAACTACGAAGTGCCCAAGATGGCACCGGGCGTGGCCACCAGCCACTGCCTGTTCGATGACCCGTTGCAATTCTGGTCCATCTTCTCGGCCGCCATGAACGAGAATCCACCGCCGCAAAGTGAAATTGATTCCGTGCTGCCGTCCTTCGCGTATCTCGGCATCAAGCTCGGCACGCAATGGAAGCCCTCGGACGTGAATCCGCTCATCCTTGCGCAGATGAAAAAAGCCGCCGCCTCCATCGGCGACCTCGCGTTGGGCACCATGCCGCTCGCCGGCACGTTGAAACACGGCTGGGTCATCCCGCCCGCGAACACCGGCTATGCCGGTCCGGACTACCTGTCCCGTCTTTGCGTCGCCGTCTTCGGTTTGACTGCGAACTCCGCCAAACAGGCGATCTATTATTCCGGCGTGCTGGACGGCAACAATCAGCCGATGACCGGCGCGAAGAAATACACCCTGACCCTCACACAGCCGATGGCCTACGCCGCGCCGATTCCGCCGGGCTTCTGGTCGGTGACGATGTATGACAAGGCCACCAGTTATACCACGCCCAACGCGATTAACCGCTATCACCTCGCCGACTACGACAACCTGACGAAGAACGCCGACGGTTCCATCACGATGTATTTGCAATATGACAATCCGGGCAAGGACAAGGAATCCAACTGGCTGCCGACGCCGAAGGGGGATTTCTATCTCATCTTCCGCAACTACGCGCCGGAAGCTTCCGTCTCCGAAGCGTTGAAAGATCGCGCGACCTTTGACGGACCGCCAGGAGTGATGCCAGTTCAATAAGACTCCGCTTGTGAAACACGCGGGCTGCTTCCGAACTGGAAGCGGCCCGTTTTTTGTCTTAAAGACTTTACAAAATTCGCGCCCGGTGTTGTAAATTGTGCGGTCTTAAAAATTCACCTCAACTCTCAAATAATATGAGCACTGTGAACACCAATACCAACAACAGCGAAAACGAAAAGACGAACGGCATGGGCCGGCGGGACATGCTGAAAATGATGGGCGTGGCGGCGGCGGGCATGGTTGCCGGGGCCGTGACCCCGGCGAAGGCGGATGACGTGAAGCCGGATCCATGCGAGCCGGTGAATCCCTACGGCGGCGGGCCGAGCACCGGCCTGCAATTCCCGCCTTACTACAAACCGACGCCGTCCGTCCGCAGCCGGAATAATTATTTTCCCGGCAGCGAAACCATCGGGCCGGACGAGATGCGGATTTCTTTCATCGGCAGTTGTCCCTATCCGCCGCGCCGCGATCAGGCCGGCACGTGCATCATGGTTGAACTGGGCAACGGCAAACGCTTCTTCTTCGATTTCGGCCCCGGCTGCGTCAAGAACATCCTCGCGATGGGCGTTCCGATGGCGGACATCAACGACATTTTCATCACCCATTTGCATGTGGACCACTATCACGACCTGTCTTATCTGCTGCCGTTCTCGGCGTGGGCTGGACGCTGGCACATGCCGCTGCGCGTCACCGGGCCTTCCGGTCGCACGCCGGAACTCGGCACGCAAGCGATGGTCAACGGCATGAAGCAAATGCTCAAATGGCATTTGGACGCCTTCGACGCCTGCCCGATTGGCGACGGCTACGAAGTCGAGGTCAACGAATTTGACTGGAAGGATGAGAACGGCATTTGTTACGACAAGGATGGCGTCACGATTCGTCACTGGCGGCGCTCGCACGTCAAGGACGGCGCCTCGGCCTATCGTCTGGATTGGAATGGACTTTCATTCGTGTGGACGGGCGACGGACGGCCGGATGACCTGACGGCCAAGTATGCCAAGAACGTGGATGTGTTTGTCACCGAATTGCAGCCCGACTTGGCGCGCATCAACCAGCTCAAGTATGGGCTGCCGGAAATTCTCTTCAATTACACCGTGGACATCCACCACACGGTCGCTTACGCCACGGGCTATCTCATCAACCAAGTCAACCCGCGCGTTGGCATGGCGACGCACCTTGCGTTCGACAATGACACGATGAACGAGCAAAGCGCGGACATCCGCGCCCACTGGAAAGGCCTTTTTGTCTATGGCGCGCCCGACGTGGTGGTCGTCAACGTGACCAAGGACGCCATCTGGCATCGCGAAGCCGCCCTGCCGGGATTTTCCGGCGCGTCCATGCCGAGTCCGACCCTTCTTTTCGGCGACCCGCTACCGGTTGCGACGGGCATGGGTGTCGTCCCGCAGCCAAGATTGCCGCGCGAAGACCAGCAGGAACAACTCACGCGCGATCTGGAGATTGATCCCAAGAAGTATTATCCGCCCGACGTTTACCGCGAGCCGATCACCAAGCTGGCGAATCCCGAAGAAGTTGATCTCATCGCCTTGGCGAAGGTGATGGGCATTGATTTGAGCAAGTTCATGAAGAAATAGCGTGAGATAGCGGGCGAAATGACAAAACCATGAAAACAACAGTGAAAACGAAACACCAACAAAACCTGCTGGCCCTTGCGCTTGTCGGCGCGTTGGCATTCACCACCATCCTGACTCGCGCCGCCGATTTATCCGGCAACGTCCAAGGCTCGGGCAGTCCAATTGCCGGTGCCACCGTGACAGTTTATGCTGCCGGCACCGGTGCGCCCACGCGGTTGGCGCAGGGCAAGACGGATGATAACGGTGCCTTCACTCTCGCGGTTGATTCGGCGTCCGCCGACAGCGTGCTCTATGTCGTAGCCAAAGGCGGCACGCCCAAGGCAGCAGCCGACAAAGGCGCGAACGACGCCATCGTGTTGCTCGCGGTGCTCGGCACCACGCCGCCAACAAATGTCGTCGTCAATGAGTTCTCGACTGTGGCTTCGGCGGTGACGTGCGCGCAGTTTCTTCAAGGGGATGCTTTGAGCGGGAAAAATCCCGGCCTCCGCATCGCCGCCGGCAACGTGCCCAACTTTGTTGACCTCACCACGGGAGGTTACGGCGAAACGATCCAGGACGCGCTCAACAGCGCCCAGACGCCGACGATGGCCAACTTTGCCACGCTCGCGAACCTGCTGGCTGGTTGCATTACGCGCATTACACCGGATGCGTGCAGCAACTTCTTCGCAGCGGCCACTTCGCCGGCTGGCGTTGTTCCAACCGACACCTTGACCGCGATGGAAAACATCCTGCGCAATCCGTGGCATCAACCAGAGAAGGTCTTCGCCTTGCTGGATCAATTCTATCCCGTGCCGAAGGGGAAGAATTTGCGCCCGACTCCATTCATGCCTTATCTGTCGTGGGCACCAAGCGCCTGGGTGCTGCCGTTGAAATTCACCGGCGGCGGTTTTAGCGCGGCGGGAAAGATGATGTTCGACAGCGAAGGCAACTTGTGGGCGGGCGATAACTGGCTGGTCGGCGCGCAAAATCAGGATGCGCTATGGGACGGCAACCTGACCAAGTTCGCGCCGAACGGCCAGCCGCTCTCGCCGGAAACGACGGGCTTCACCGGCGGCGGGGTCGAAGGCATCGGCTTCGGCTTGTGCGTTGACGCGCAGGACAATTGTTGGGCCACGACCTATGGCAGCAAGGCCATCGTCGAGTTCGACAAAACCGGCAAGCCGCTTTCTCCGCCGGAGGGATGGACGTTCGGCGGACGGCTCGGTAAGATGCAGGGCATCATCGCCACGCCCAACGGCGACATCTGGGCGCTCGACGTTGACAATTCCCAAATCATTCATCTGCCCAAGGGCGATCCCGAAAAGGCCGAATTTTTGTTTGTGAACAAGACCGGCAAGCCGTTCAAAAACCCCGGCCATCTGCTCGCCCCGTTCAGCCTGGCCATTGACCAGCAGAACCGCATCTGGGTGGGCAACGCCGCCGCCCATTGGGTGACCCGGTTTTCGGCGAATGACCCGACCAACACGGTGGCCAAGTTCAAGACCGGTTACAGCGTCAGCGGGATGGCCGTGGACAGTCAGGGCAATGTCTGGATCTGCAACCGGCTGGGCAACTCCATGCGCGGCCTGTGGAGTTGGATTCGCATGTTGTTCAAGGCCAAAGGCGGCGGCAATCCCGATCCTTACCTGACCACCACCTTGTCCAAACAGAAACCCGGCTACTGGTCCGGCGGCAGCATCACCGTGCTCAAACCCGATGGCACCCAGATGCCGTTTTCGCCGATCAGCGGCAAAGGTCTGGCCGGCCCGTGGGCGGCGGCGGTGGATGGCGACGACAATGTCTGGATTTCGAACTTTGCCAGCGACAAGTTCGGGATTGTCGAACTGTGTGGGGTCAATCCGAAGGCCTGGCCGCCCGGCAAAAAAATGGGTGACGCCATTTCGCCGCCCGGCGGCTACGTCGGTGGTGGCATGCAGATGCTCATTGATGTTGACATTGATCCGGCCGGAAATGTCTGGGTGGACAACAACTGGCAGGACATCAAAGCCGCACTTCGTCGGCGTGCCGAACCATTGTCAACACTCGGCGCGGGCCAAGGCGTCGTCTGCTTTTATGGACTTGCGAAGCCGGTGAAAACTCCGCTCATCGGACCGGTGCAACAACCGTAATAGAATAATCCGCTGGTGGCCCGCGACTTCACCAGCGGAAGAAAATTTTTGTTAGGAAGCTTTAACCCATGGAACTCATCGCCGACCACGGCAAAGCCGTGCCGATCACCGTCCTGACCGGGTTTCTTGGCGCAGGCAAGACGACGCTGCTGAACCGCAATTGGTTGATCTCCGCGAGATAACGAAGTTGATGGGAATTGATTTGACCAAATCTATCCCCCAAAATTAAATTGGAATTGCCGAATGCTTCGGCGGGAGAAACAGAACAATCACAACAATCCAATTGCTGAAAATGAAAACGCGAATGCTGCTTGCTGGCGCGATGGTTGGTGCCATCGCCTTGAACCTGATTGCCGGCCTTTCCCGGGCCGATGAGAACGCCTTTGAGGCGTTGCCGGCGGGCGTGGAGGCCTACATCTACGGCTATCCGCTCGTCACGATGGAGATGACGCGCCGCGTGATGTCCAACGTCGAGAAGCCCGAAGGCTCACGCGCCCCGATGGGACAGTTTGTGCGGATGCGCGCGTATCCGACCGCGGCGTATCGCGACGTGACCGCGCCCAACGCCGACACGCTTTACACCACCGCGTGGGTGGATGTCGGCCAGGAGCCGTGGGTGTTGAGCCTGCCGGACGCGCATGACCGGTATTATTTGTTCCCGATGCTGGATGGCTGGACGGATGTGTTCCAGGTGCCGGGCAAGCGCACCACCGGCACCGGCGCGCAGACTTATGCCATCACCGGCCCCGGCTGGAAAGGCAAGCTGCCGCCGGGCGTGAAGGAATATAAATCGCCCACGGCCATCGTCTGGCTGCTCGGCCGCATCTATTGCACCGGCACGCCGGAAGATTACGCCGCCGTCCACCAACTGCAGGATGAGATTTCGCTCGTGCCGTTGAGCGCCTACGGCAAACCCTACACGCCACCGCCCGGCACGGTTGACCCGTCCGTGGACATGAAGACCGCCGTGCGCGAGCAGGTCAACGCCCTCAGCGCCGACGAGTATTTCAACTTGCTGGCGAAGTTGATGAAGGACAATCCACCCGCCGCCGCCGACGCGCCGATGGTTAAGAAGATGGCCAAACTGGGCATCATCCCCGGCCAGCCGTTTGACAGCAGCAAGCTCGGCCCGCTGGCCAAGGAGGCCTTCGACACCGTGCCCAAGATCGCCAACGAGAAAATCATGCTTTGGCTGAAGGAAGGCATTCTGGCCGGCGACATGAAATTGGAGCACGGCTGGGTGTTCACCACCAAGACCGGGCTTTACGGCGTGAACTACATCCAGCGCGCCCTGATCACCGCCATCGGTCTCGGTGCGAACCGCCCGCAGGATGCCGTTTATCCCACGTCGGAAGGGCCGTCGGTCGCGAGTTCTTACACTGGCGAGAAGAAATACGTGATGCACTTCGACAAGGGCCAGCTTCCGCCTGCGAAAGGTTTCTGGTCGCTCACGATGTATGACAAGGATTACTTCTTCGTCCAGAATCCCATCAACCGCCAGAGCATCAGCGCCCGGCAAAATCTCCAGCCCAACGCCGATGGTTCGGTGGACCTTTACATCCAGAACGAAAGCCCCGGCGCCGACAAGGAATCAAACTGGCTGCCGGCGCCGAAGGACAAATTCATTCTCATGATGCGGCTGTATTGGCCGGAAGAGACCGCTCCCTCAATCCTCGACGGCACCTGGGTCATTCCGCCCGTCAAAGTGGTGGAGTAACAATTTGGTCGCGAGTCGGCGCTCGAACTTTTTGTAAAAAAGCCTTAACATGGAACTCATCGCCGACCACGGCAAGGCCGTTCCGATCACCGTCCTGACCGGCTTTCTCGGCGCGGGCAAGACGACGCTGCTGAACCGCATCCTGACCGGCAACCACGGCCTGCGCGTCGGCGTCCTCGTCAACGACTTCGGCTCCATCAACATTGACGCCGAACTCGTCGTCGGGGTGAAGGACAACATGATCAGCCTGTCCAACGGCTGCGTATGCTGCCAGATTCGCGATGACTTGGTCGCGTCGGTCACCGACCTGCTCGCGCGCCCGGAAGCCATCGAATACATCCTGCTTGAAGCCAGCGGCGTCGCCGATCCCGCCGGGATTTTTGCGACCTTCAACGATCCCAACCTGCGCGAACGCATCCGGCTGGACAGCGTTTCCTGTGTGGTGGACGCGGAGCAGGTCTTCGCGCATCCCGAATATCCGCCGCTGATGGAACTCAAGCTCCGACAAATCGGTTTTGCGGACATGCTCATCTTGAACAAGGTTGACTTGGCCGGCCCCGAACAAGTCGCGAAGGTCAAAGCCTGGCTCGACAAACATTTCAGGAATCTCCGCATCGTCGAAACCAATTTCTGCGAAGTGCCGAATGAAATTCTCTTGGGCGTCGGACGCTTCGATCCAACGCGGAACCATTCGCACCCCCATGAGCATGAATGCACCAACCCGGATTGCCATGACCACGACCACGGACATGACCATTCAAAAGTATTCAGCACTTGGAGCTATGAGACTGACCAGCCGTTGAAGCTGGAAGCGTTGAAGCAAACCCTGCGCAAGTTGCCGGGGACAGTCTATCGAGCCAAAGGCGTGATCCATTCCACCGACGCGCCCAAACAGCGGGCAGTGCTGCAGGTGGTGGGCCGCCGCGTGGACATTGCGTTGCAAGATGAATGGGGCGAACGCAAGCCGCGCACGCAGATTGTCGTCATCGGCGCGGTCAACAGCCTGGATACTGCGATGCTCAATAAACAGTTCAACCTGGCGCTGGCGATGGTAAATTAATTCGCTTGTGAAGAAGATCATTTGTCACAAAATTTAGAATCATGAAAACCATGCGCAGCCTCATCGCCGTGCTGGCGTTCACCTTCGCCAGCTTCACCTTCGCCCGCGCCGCCGACCCGTTGCCATCGTGGAACGACGGCCCGGCCAAGCAAGCCATCATTGATTTCGTCACCAAGGTGACGACGCCCGGTTCGCCGGACTTCGTGCCGGTGCCGGAACGCATCGCCACGTTCGACAACGACGGCACGCTCTGGTGCGAGAAGCCGTTGCCGGTGCAACTCTACTTTGCGCTCGACCGCGTGAAGGCGCTCGCGCCGCAACATCCCGAATGGAAAACGCAGGAGCCGTTCGCCTCCATCCTCAAGGGCGATTTGAAAACCGCCGCCGCCGGTGGCGAACACGCGCTGGTGGAACTCCTGATGGCCACGCACACGGGGAACACCACCGAGGAGTTTGAACAGATTGTGAAGGATTGGATCGCCACCGCGACGCATCCCAAGACCGGCAAGCTTTACACGCAGATGGTTTATCAGCCGATGCTCGAAGTGCTCGCCTACCTGCGCGCGAACGGGTTCAAAAACTTCATCGTGTCCGGCGGCGGCATCGAATTCATGCGCGCGTGGGCGGAACCGGTTTATGGCATCCCGCCGGAACAGGTCATCGGCAGCAGCGTGAAGACCCAGTTTGAACTGCGCGACGGGCAACCCGTGCTCGTGCGTCTGGCGGAATTGAATTTCAACGACGACAAGGGCGGCAAGCCCGTCGGCATCAACCAGCACATCGGCCGCCGGCCCGTCATGGCGTTCGGCAATTCGGATGGCGATCTGCAAATGCTCCAATACACCGGCGCGGGCAGCGGCGCGCGGTTCTGCCTCTACGTCCATCACGACGACGCGGAGCGCGAATACGCCTACGACCGCAAAGACCATCTCGCCAAACTCGATCTCGGACTTGATGAGGCCGCCAAGAAAGGCTGGACAGTCGTCAGCATGAAGAATGATTGGAAACAAGTTTTCCCGTTCGAGGTCACGGCCATTGACATCCTGCTGGAACCGGACGCGACGATGCTCCAGCATGCCGCTGCCGACAACGCGCGGTTGCTCGCCGCCTACCCGCAGGGTTTCGCGCTGGATGCCACGCACACGCCACACATCACGATGCTGCAATGCTTCGTGCGCACGGCGGACTTGGACAAGGTTTTTGCCGCCGAGGGAAAAGTTCTCGCCGCCGCCAACGTGACCGCGATGAAGCTGGAGGCCTTCAAACGCTACTACATTCCCGCCGGTGGCGGGCTGGGCGTCGCCGGCATTTGCGCGAAGCCGACGCCGGAGATTTTGAAGCTACAGGCGGACATCATCGCCGCCGCGAGTCCGTTCAACTTGCGCAGCGGCCCCATCGGCGCATTCACCGCCGGACATGATAATCCGGCCATTGACGCGGCCATCATCGGTTATGTGTCCACGTTCGAGCAGATCGGGGCGGGCGACCATTTCAATCCGCACGTCAGCACCGGCAACGCTCCGACCGCGTTTCTCGACCAGATGAACGCCGAACCATTTGAATCATTCACCTTCTCACCCGCAGGTGCGGCGGTCTATCAGCTCGGCCCGTTCGGCACGGCGGCAAAGGAGCTCAAGCAGTTCGACCTGAAACCGTGAGTCGGTTAAGCAGCCGGAGAATTCGTTTGTGAAACAAGCGGGCCGCTTCAATAATGGAGGCGGCCCTTGACTGTTAAATAAAGAACGAACATGAACCTCGACAAGATCAAAGATTTTTTCAGCAACCTCGGCACCCACGATCTGCCAAGCGGCGGCGCGGCACTGGTCGCCATCATATTGCTCATTCTGGTGTTCAAAGCGGGCAAAACCGCCAACCGGTTCCTGCTTTTTATCATCGCCGTCGCGTTGCTTGCCGGTGCCTGGTGGTGGCACCAGCACAAATGACCGCGCACCGTTCAGCCGGTTAAATCCATGAAACGTCACCCGACTCTTTGTTTGAACCTGCTGGTCGTGCTGCTCGTCGCGGCGGGCACGGGTTGCCGCTTGGTGCAAAAGGCGGCGAATGTTCCGGGCCAGGCCGTCTCTGCCGTCACGTCCGGCAATAACGGCAGGCCAGCCGCCGACCCGGTGGAGGTGCAGCAAAAGCTATTGCGCTTTGCCGACGAATACTCAATGCGGATGGTCGAGGGCGTGGACAACCTGCGGCGCGGCACCAACGCCATGGCCCCCGCCAAGTTGCTGGAAACGAGGATTGAACTCGGCTCCGAGACATGGGCCATCGCCGCCGGCCCGAACGCCGTCGCCGACCTGCTCGACATGACCGTGTTTGTGACGGTGACGCGGATGGCAATTGAGGAATACTGGCAGCCGAAAGTTTTCGGCGACTCCGCCCTGCCACTGCTGGCCTATTCCCGAAACGCCGAGGCGGAAATCTGGGAGCTGGCCGGCACGGTGCTGACGCCGGAGCAGCAGACGGAGTTGCGCCGGTCCATCGCGACGTGGCACAGCCAGAATCCACTGCCGGAGGGGCTGGTGGCGGCGCGGGCGCTGGGGTTCGCCTCGCAGATCGCGGAGGCGAACAAGGCGGACGAAACCGCACCCGGCAGCGTGTTCAGCCTGCTCATGATTGATCCGCTCGCCGGCATGGACCCGGCCGTGCGCGAGATCGCCCAGACGCGGATGTTCGCCGAGCGCGCGCTGTTCGTGAGCCAGAAGATGCCGATGCTGCTGCGCTGGCAGACGGAGCTGTTGAGCATCAATGCCGTGGAAATGCCCGCCGTGCAGCAGGTGGTCTCGAACTCCACGCAGATCGCGGCGTCGATGGCACGCTTCGCCACCGTTGCCGAAAAGCTGCCGGACCAGGTCAGCACCGAGCGCGCGGAAATCCTCAAGGCGCTCCAGGCGCAGGAAAAAGATGTCGCGTCGCTCATGTCGTCGGGCACGCAGATGTCCGATTCCCTGAA
>Ga0316217_10001921_pt1 | contig 26100 bp, 24 predicted proteins | sample 1anoAmetaG_FD_203633 | JGI IMG/M metagenome (GOLD analysis project Ga0316217, IMG submission 203633) | Freshwater microbial communities from Trout Bog Lake, Wisconsin, USA - 1anoA | ecosystem: Environmental > Aquatic > Freshwater > Lake > Hypolimnion/Profundal zone | place: USA: Wisconsin...
TTTTCTTCCAAGACACTTCTCACTCTCCAGCTCATAAAGCCGTTGTACTCAATCGGCCAAAGCTCGTGAAGTGTCAGGCTATTGCCCGGTTCAAAATGTCAACCTATTGACCGGTCCGTACCTTCGCAGAAGCCCATACCCCCCGCAAAATTTGTGAAATGGGCGAGGCGGCAACTCTGGCTGGAACGAACTGTTCTTATCTAGTCCCTTAGCCCCTGGTACCTCGGTCCCTCGCCTCTTCCCCCTTGACGGCGTCACGGGCGAGTGGAATACTCCCCATCTATACCCTGTCTGGAGGATTTCTCTTCCTGCCAGCGGGAGTTGGCTTTTTTATGGACTTGATTGTGCTTCGCCTTCTTTTTGTGGCCCTTCTTGCCGGGGTCTGTTTTTTCCTGCATCCATTCGGCATTTCGGGATGGTTGAGTGCGGCAATGGGCGCAGCCGCAGCCGCTGCGGTCATTGTCTTTGAATTTCGAGTAAGGGCGCTCAGCCTCAAGCGGCTCATTGGCGCCGTCTCCGGCAGCGTGCTGGGCATCATGGGCGCTGCGTTATTTTGCGTGGTGCTGCGCAGCGCGCTCGAGCCCGGCCCCACTTCCGCCGTGCTGCAAATCTTCGTCCTGCTGCTGATGACCTATATCGGCCTGCTGGTCGGCGCCAGCAAGGGCGACCTGCTGAATCCCGCTGCCCTGGGCACCGTCTTCACTGGTGACCGCCCCGCCCGCCGCAACGCCAAGGTGCTCGACACCAGCGTCATCATCGATGGCCGCATTGCCGACATCGCCGAAGCCGGATTCATCGACGGCATGATGGTGGTTCCGGAGTTCGTCCTGCGCGAGCTGCAAACCGTGGCCGACTCCACCGACGGCTCCAAGCGCCAACGAGGCCGTCGCGGTCTGGATATGCTCCAGCGCATGCAGTCCAATACCGCTATCCAGGTGCAGATTGTCTCCGACGACTTCCCCTCCATTCACGAAGTAGACCTGAAACTGCTGGAACTGGCCAAAAAGTGGGAGGCCAAGGTAGTCACCAACGACTTCAACCTGAACAAGGTGGCTCACCTGCACCATGTCGAAGTGCTCAACATCAACGATCTGGCCAACGCCCTCAAACCCGTCGTGCTGCCCGGCGAAAAAATGACCGTGCTCATTCAAAAAGAAGGCAAGGAATTCAACCAGGGCGTCGGCTATCTGGACGACGGCACCATGGTGGTGGTCGATCACGCGCGCAAGCTGATCGGCAAATCCGTTGAGATTTCCGTCACCAGCGTGCTCCAAACCGCCAGCGGCAAAATGATCTTCGGAAAGATGGAAGAGAATGGCAAGCTCGCTTAGTGGGGCTGCCGAAAATGTGGAAGTATCGCTCTGCCCGGTGCTCAGGTCTCTAATGTGAGATTTATGAAGCCCGCACCCGATGAACAACCACGGGCATGAATCGCCTTTAGGTAAAGAAATTCCTTCAAATGATCCCATCCCTCTGCCTGTACGTCCATTTGAACGCGGCATCATCCTTTAGTGTGGCAATCGAATCAGCAATGCACCACACCAATAAAAATTATTTTATTTGGACTAAAACGGTCCGAAATCTGCTACTATGTGATTCAGGCTTCCCCCTTCCTCCTCTATGCAGCAAAGCGATTTGTTCAAGAGCGTATCTGAATGAATCCAGGGAAATGCCTGTTCGATGAGTCGAACGACAAATTTGGCCAAGGATGATTGGAGAACAAATGAAGTTTATGACTGATAAGTTTGCGACACACATTTCCCTCCTGCGTAAAACAGTGGCAGTCGCTGCTTCAGCCGCTGCGCTCTTGCTGCTTGCTGCCCCGGCTCATGCCAGCAGCCTGGTAATGAACGGCAGTTTTGAATCGACTACGAACGGCGCCGGCCAGTTGGGCTACAACACAAACGCAACTGGCTGGACGACGACCGGGTACAACTTTCTCTACACTCCTGGAACCGCCGACACAAACAGTGCTGCCGTTGGTCAGTACGGTATTAACCCTCTGTGGGGCCCGGGAAATGGCTCGAATAATGGCCTGCCTGCCAGCAGTCCTGATGGTGGAAACTTTATTGCCGGCGATGGCGACTACGATACAGGCCCCATCTCTCAGACCATCAACGGCCTTACCGTTGGCGATACATATAACGTCAGCTTCTACTGGGCGGCATCGCAGCAGTATGGTTACTACGGCGCTACACAGCAATATTGGGCGGTTAGCCTGGGCGCGCAGACCATTGATACGCCCACCTATGACCTCTCCAGCCAAGGCTTCTCCGGTTGGATGTATCAGACGGACACTTTTACCGCGACCAGCAGTAGCGAAGTGCTCTCGTTTCTCGCCTACGGCAACGTGCCCGTTCCTCCCTTCGCCCTCCTGGACGGAGTCACGATGAATGACTCGAGTTCCCCTGTGCCGGAGCCGGGTACACTGCCACTGCTCTTTACCGGTTTGATGAGCGGTCTGGGAATCCTTCGTTCAAAAAAGTGGCTCAAGAGATAGCCGGAAATCAATTTACCTGGAATAAGAGGCAGTGCCCTACAATAGGCACTGCCTCCTTTTCATTCCCGGTTGCTTCAGTGGGTATGCAATGCACGAAATTCTCGAACAAATCCAGGAGCTGCCCCCGTTCCTGGTGGACATCATCCGGCTGAGCATCTGGCTCTTTCTTTTGCTCCTGGTTTTCCCGCCGCTGGAGCGGCTATTTGCCGTTCATCCGCAGAAGATCTTTCGCAAATCCTGGTTTGTTGATCTGGGCTATTACTTTCTCAACGGCCTATTACCCAAGCTTCTGCTGGTCTTTCCCGCCGCGGCCATCGCATGGGGGATGCATCGGCTTGTCCCCGGCACCGTTCATCAATGGACTGCGAGCCTGCCGCTGGTTCCACGTTTGGTCGCGGCCTTGGTGGCCGGAGAATTTGGATATTACTGGGGACATCGATGGACTCATGAAATTCCATTGCTCTGGCGCTTCCACTCCATCCACCATAGCCCCGAGGAGATGGACTGGCTGGTCAGTTCCCGCGCTCACCCGCTGGATTTCGTCTTTGTCCGCCTCTGCGGCTTTGTCCCTTTGTATGCTGTCGGCCTGGCTCAGCCCGTAACGCGCGGACAACTGGACGTGATGCCCCTGTTCGTCCTTCTCGTCGGCTCCATGTGGGGATTTTTTATTCATGCCAATCTGCGCTGGCGTTTTGGATGGCTGAGCCTGTTGATATCCACTCCCGCATTCCACCATTGGCACCACACCAACGATGAGCACATCGACAAGAACTACGCCTCCATGCTGCCCATCATGGACATACTCTTCGGCTCCTGGTATATGCCCCGCAAACAATGGCCGCCCAAATACGGAATCAACACTCCAACAGCTCCGGGCCTCGCGGGGCAGTTGGTGCAACCGTTTCTACCGCAGAAGAAAAACACTGAATGAAATTGCGGGAACTGGCTTTTCCTTCACTGCGTACGCCGGTTCATCCTGCTAGGGATCTGTTCCGGTAATCCCGAGGTTTGCGAAGATGCTCGCTATACCGGGCTGGATCGTCTTTGCCGCGGCAAAGTCTCTTCCCGCTGCGGTCTGGTTGCCCTTCATGCGCTCTGCCACTGCGCGGCCAAATAGAGATGTGGCCAGCCTGGGATTGATCCTCAGCGCGGCATTGTAGTCAGCGATGGCCGCATCGGGATTTTTCATCTTGAGATAAACAAACCCGCGACTGTCGATATTTTCGGCCACGTCCGGGCGCAGGGCCAGCGTCTGATTGCAATCTGCAAGAGCCATTCTCAGTTGTCCGATTGCGGCACGGCAAACGCAGCGGTCGTTGTAGGCAACGGCATGGCGTGGGTCGAGCCGGATCGCCTGATCCAAATCCTGAATGGCGCGGTTAAATTCACCCCTGTCGAGGAACATATCGCCCCGGTTGGTGAACGCATTTGCAGAACCTGGATCGTAGCGGATCGCCTGGTCCAAATCATGAATAGCGCGCTCCGCTTCACCCTTGCGGTTGTAAGAAACGCCCCGGTTAATGAATGCAACCGCCAGATTCTTGTATGTCTCCTTGCCGGATTGGATGATCGCCGTGCAGGCCCGGATACTCGCATCGGGATTGTTGCCCTGGCACCACTTCCAGTCTGGGCTGGGCGTCTGGCCATTTAACGCCGCGGATGCGCCTAGCAACGTAACCGCTGCAATCATCGCAAAAACTCGCATAAATCCTCCAATACGGTTCCTATGGCGATGAAAAATTCGCATAATTATCTGATATTCGATGCAATGGAATCAATCTCAATATTTAACAAAAATAAAAGGGCCTTCTCCCATCAGGAAAAGGCCTTTTTTGCTTGAAGCAAATTTGGAGAAACCCTCAGTACTTCTGCATCTTGGGGTCGATCTCATCGGCCCATGCCAAAATGCCGCCTGCCATGTTGATGACGCGCGAATAGCCTTGTTGCTTGAGGAACTCCGCCACGCGCTGCGAGCGAACTCCCGAGCGGCAATGCACAATAATTTCGCGCTCGCGGTCAATTTCCGCCAGGCGGTTGGGGACATCGTTCAACGGAATCAGTGTTCCGCCAATCTGGGCGATCCGATACTCGTAGGGCTCTCTCACGTCGAGGATGAACAGGTCTTCTCCCGCGTCCATGCGGCCTTTCAATTCCTTTACCGAAATCTGTGGAATGCCGTTCTTCACGTTTATTTCCTCCGGGGTCTCCGGCACAATGCCGCAGAAATGTTGATAGTCAATCAATTCCTTCACGGTGGGGTTCTCGCCGCAAACCGGGCATTCAGGATTCTTGCGCAGCTTGAGCTCTCGAAATCTCATGGTCAGTGCATCCACCAGCAACAACCGGCCGATGAGCGATTCGCCCTTGCCCAGAATCAGCTTGATAACCTCAGTAGCCTGAATCACGCCAACCAGGCCGGGCAGTATGCCCAGCACTCCGCCCTCGGCGCAACTCGGCACCAGTCCCGGCGGCGGCGGCTCCGGATAAAGGCAGCGATAGCACGGTCCCTCCTCAGTCGCGAAGACGCTTGCCTGGCCCTCAAACCTGAAAATCGACCCGTAGACATTGGGCTTGCCCAGCAGCACGCAGGCATCATTGACCAGGTAGCGAGTGGGAAAATTATCCGTGCCGTCTGCGACGATGTCGTAGTCCTTCATGATTTCCAGCGCGTTGGCGCTGGTCAGCATCGTCTCGTGCTTGACTATCTTTACCGCCGGATTAAGCGCCGTGAGTTTCTCTTCCGCCGAATCCAGCTTCTTGCGCCCAATGTCTTTGGTCGAGTGGATAATCTGGCGCTGCAAATTGCTCGCGTCCACCACGTCAAAATCCACCAGCCCCAAAGTTCCCACTCCCGCAGCCGTCAAATAAAAAGCCAGCGGCGAACCCAGCCCGCCGGTTCCCACGCATAACACGCGCGCAGCCTTCAACTTCTGCTGACCCTCCATGCCTACCTCGGGCAGAATCAGGTGGCGAGAGTAGCGCGCGAGGTCATCGGTGGTCAGCTCCGGCAATACAAGCGATTCATTTCTAATCGACATGGTCCATTTCTCAGTTGCAGATGCAGGGTGGTCAAACAAAATCCGCGCGCCGCTGTGGCAGACGAACGAATGTGTAGTCTCCCCGGCCAAAACGGCAGGAGTTTACACTGCGGGGAAGCTGCTCACATTTCTTGCTGTTCAGTTCTAGATTAACAAACCCGCGGCTCCGGGGATGCCGGAGCCGCGGGTGGATTACACGGGTTGCAGGACAGTGACTGCTATTTCTTTCCCTTTTTGGCTTCGGCAACCGGGGCCTCCGCAGCCTTCGGCTTCCAGTAATCCGCATCTGCCTTTAAGAACTCCTCAGGCGGATAGCTCTGGGCAGGGTTCACCGAGTATAGCTCGAAGCGGTCCTGGTCAATGGCCGCTTCGCGCAGCTCACGCATCCTTACCTTGTCGCTTTCGCTCAAAGCCGAAGAGAACTTGGAGTCCTCGGCATTGCTCTTGTCGATATCGGCCAGTGAGTTGTCGCTGGTGAGAAAGATGTACGATCCGAGCTGCTCGCCATACTCAATTCGGTATGCGCCCCAGTGATCGGCGGTTCCCACCTTGTCCTCGGCGGCAATCCACATCTTCACCAGCTCGTCAAATTCCTTCCCGTGACCGGGACGAACGTGGACGATGCGAGCTTCCAGAAAGCGCCCATGCGAGATGTCGCTCCGGGTGTGGTAGCTCAACTCCGGAACAAAGCTGAAGTACAGCGTCTTCGTGCTGTCAAGCAGCTCGCCGTCGGCAACATTGGCCCGCTCATAATCGCTGGCGATAGCTGGCTCTTCTAAGATCTTCATCGCCTTTTCCATCGCCTCATACGAGTCGAAGTGAGACAGGAAGATTGCCCGCGACGGGCCCGACATCGCGTTGAAGGCGATGTAGTGGATAGGGAAGTGGGCTTTGACCATGGTCTGGACGAAGGCGCTTTCCGTCTTGTCGTGAGCTTGGCCGCCCTTGCCCGGCTTGGTGTATTCCACGATGATCTGCAGATATTTGGGCGACGAAACTGCTGCCATTGATTGATTTTGTGCAGTGGCCGTCGAACCGCAGGACAAAGCGAGAGTGAGTCCCAGCAAAATGGGGCTGAACTTGTTCATGTATACGATCCTCCTTGATTTGGCTCCGAATTCGAACGCGAGGGGAAAAGGGGAACCGGGGAAGTGCGTTCGTTCTGAGCAAGAGTGATTAAAGTCCTTAGATACAGGAATGTAAAGAAGAATTTCAGCGATTCGCAAATAATTCATGCAACTCGGGAAATAGCTTGCGGTTTCGCAAAAAAATTACCTTTTGATTACCGATCGCTGCCGCCCTGTAGGTCAGGCGTCCGGTTCACCTGCGCCGGGTTGCAGAGGCGCATCTTCTCTCCATCCCGGAATTGCCGCCTGCGCTCCTGGTATGCGAGATTGAGTAGAAGAGGGTGCAGTTTCTCAAAGATTCTGCCGATAGATCCTCACAGAATGGAAGCTGCCGTGATCCGAAAATTCCACAAACCGAACTTTGACCAAACCTTGGAGACTCTCCGCGCGCAATCCTTCGAAGTTGCCCCGTCTACACAGGCGCCAGGCGGCATGCTCGTCAGCAAACATGGCGCAGGAGCGGTTTTAGTGATCTCCTCCGATGGCATGTCGGCAGTTTTTGCCGTTGCTCCCGGAGTGCTGGCCGGGGGCCAGGTCGCTCGTTTGCTGGATCGTGGCAATCAAAAGTTTATTAAAACATCCCAATTTGAGCTTCCCGCCATGGCCAGTCATTTGCACGCGATTCATCGGTTCAGCGAGGAGTTGAAGTTGTTGACCGGCGCCATCGATTTCTACAACGAATCTCTGGGAACCACCAGCGACCTTTACCTCTACGACCGCTTGAAGGGCCGCGAAGCCGCGCCGCTGGCTCCGCAATGCCCCTGGGAACTGGCGGGTGGTCACTGATCTTTCCAGAATGTACGCGGTGACGGTAATGGAATCGAAGGAATTGGCGGATGGGCTTGCGACGGAGCAGATAAACCGCCGGGCTACCCCTCGCCATGGCGTGGACGAAGACGCCCGGTTGCTGCTGGTCGTTCACGGTTCCACCGTCTCCTGCCGCGTTGTCGATCTCAGCCTCGGCGGTTGCCGGCTGCGCACAAAGGATCGGTTTACAGCCGGATCTCATGTCCGTGTCGAGGTCACTTTCAAGGTTCGCGGCCTCGCCTTCCGCTTCTGCGGCGTCACCCAGTGGACCGACGGCCGCCACCTCCTCGGCATTCGCTTCGTGGATGTGCCTGCGCGTCGCCGCGAAGAGCTGGTCGAGGCTCTCGCCGAGGTCGAAGCCGAAAATGCTGCCAATGCAGCACAGCAGGCCGCAGTGAATCAGACAGGGAAAGAAGCTGTCGCGTGCCAGCCCTTACTGGCGCAGGACACGCCTCCGGTTCGCATCAAACCCGCAAGGAATGAGCGCCGTGAATCCCTTCGGCATGATGTCGATACCTCTGCTGCAATTATTCTCGTCAAAATCGCTTCCCGCCTGTGCGGCCGCATTCTCGACCTGAGCCGCACCGGTTGCCGCATCCGCACCGAGCAGCGCTTCCCGGTGGGGATTTACACCCGCGTCGAAGCTGAGTTTCATCTCGAGGGGCTGCCCTTCCGGCTGGGCGGAGTAATCCAGGCCATTCACGACCGCAACACCGTGGGCATTCGCTTTCTCGACATGAGCAGCCGCAAGCGCGATTATCTCGCTCGGTTAATCGAAGATATGCGTGAACTGAGGGAGCAGGGAAGCCCTGACCGGGAAGAGCTGGGGGCTTAACGCCGCCGCGCCCGCTCCCGTTGCAGCTCGCGATAAACTTCGCTCTTGGATTGGCCCAGCTCGCGTGCAATGCGCTTGAGAGCTTCTTTTTCATCCACGCCGTTTTCCGCCTGCATCCGCACCACGCGCTCGGCAATCTTCAGCGGGGAACCCTCCCCGGCCTGCCCCTGCGCTACCGGACGCGCCTCCACCAGCAGCGTGATTTCGCCGCGGATGCGATCGCGGCTCGCTAGTTCCCGCCTTGCCTCGGCCACTGTGCAACGCAAAAACTCTTCGTGGATCTTGGTCAGCTCACGCGCCACAACAACGCGCAACTCCGCTCCCCAAACAGATTCCAGATCCGCCAGCGTCTCCAGAATCCGGTGCGGCGCCTCGTAAAAAACCAGCGTTCGCGCGGCATTATTCCGCTGTACCTCGGCGGCCAGTTCTTCCAGCCGGGTTCGCCGAGCGCCAGCTTTCTCCGGTAAAAATCCAATAAAGTGAAACTCGCCCGCCGGCAACCCTGAAGCCACCAGCGCGCTCAAAGCGGCATTGGCTCCGGGAATCGGAATCACCGCGACTCCGGCCGCAATGGCCTGTGCCGCAAGCTCGCTTCCGGGGTCGCTGATCCCCGGCATTCCCGCGTCGGAAACCACTGCGATGCGTCCGCCCGCCTTGAGTTCGTCAATCAATTCTGCCGCGCGTTGATGCTCGTTGTGCTGGTGGCAGCTAACCGTGGGAGTGGTGATCTGGAAGTGGTTGAGCAGCTTCTGCGTCTGCCGCGTGTCTTCGCAGGCGATGCGGTCCACGTGGCGCAGCACCTCGAGCGCGCGCAGCGTAATGTCTCCCAGGTTGCCGATGGGAGTGGCGACGAGGTATAGGCCGGGCGCAAGAGGATCCTGATTGTCGGAGGGACTAATTGAATGCATAGTCATTGCCTTCTCATCCCGATAAACAGGACAGAACAAAAAAAGATCAGCGTTTGATAACAATGGGGTTCTCGGAAAACTGAGAGGGAGAAAACACTCGCCTCGTGGTGTAGTGGGATGACTTTACTAACTTATCTTTATCCCACAGGTAGTTTGTGACCTCATAATGGTGGGTACACCAAACACAGTTGTCTCCATCTTTGGAATTCCAAACCTGAAAAGAGCTTTTGGAAAGAAACCGGAACTGAGCCTGTGATGTCCAAATATGCCAAACAAATGAGTAGTTTCCATTCGTTTCTGTAATGAGAACGAATATCGTCGCAGCGCCATCACCAATATTCTGGAATGAAGCTAGGAAACCCTTGCGATCTGTATCCAAGGGGATTATTGCAGCTTGTGTGAGGCTGATATTATTGAAAAAATCGTCTAAAAAGCCAACCTGATTGTGAAAAGCATCGGCAATGCTTAAATCACCAATCTTCTTACTATCTCTGATAAAAGCGATATGTGGTTTAGGTTCAAATTGATCCCCGGTATCGTATATAAGTGAAATTTCTCCCTGACTGGACAAATGGGTTTGTTGCATCCAGCGGACTATCATGTTCGCTGGAATCGCCTTGCGAATCTCATCGGGAACTTTGACGGCTTCGGCGGGATGAACCAATATGCCGAGCGGACTCCATGTAGAATTCTGGGCTATGCAGGTGCCAGAAAGGCTGGCAAATAATAAGATGGCCATTCTGCGGCACATATTAACCATATTAGGGCCATCTCTCACAAAACTAATAATTTTCGGCTTTAGCTGTCGCGTTCACGGGCATCTTCGCGTTCCAGGCGGCGTTGCTCGGCCAGCAAAGACATCGCGCTCATCAGGTTCTGCACGCTGACAATCCCAACCACGCGCCCTGCGTCGGTGATGGGAATCAACGAGAGTCCGCGTCCGGTCTGGATGCGGCGGATGGTGGTTCCCAGCGTGTCCTCAGGCCGCGCCACCTGGAAGGCCTTGGACATGGCGGCCTGCACGTATCCGTTGCCGTCCGTGCGCAATGCGTCCACAATGCGCTGGCGGCTGATGATGCCCACCAGCTGCGGGCCGCGCACCACCGGAAAATCCTCCTGCAGCGAGTGGACACAGCGTACCAGCGCGTCGGCCAGTGTGTCAGAGGGCGAGAGCGTGGCAAAATCGGTCAGCATCACCTCGCGCATGTGCACCGTGTCCACCACCGATTGGAAGAAGACGCCCTGGTCCTCAATCTGCGCGCCAATCATGATAAAAAATCCGGCGATGGCCAGCCAGTAATCATGCAGAAAGATGCCGCCTGCAATGGCTGCCAGCGCCAGCACCTGGCCCATTCCGGCAGCCACGCGTGCCGCGGGTGCAAACCCGTGTTTACGGGCAAAGCCGCCCCTCAGCAATCGCCCGCCATCCAGTGGATACGCCGGCAGCAGATGCAACAGGCCTAGGCCGGCCTGCATCCACACTATGCTGCGCACCAGCCAGTGAGCGGAGATCCACGGCGGTGAAAGAAGTCTTATTTCTCCACTGGCGCCCAGAAAAGCCGCCGCCAGCATCAGCGCCGTGGCCAAATTAGACACAGGACCAGCCAGTGCCATGGCAAATTGCGCGCCTCCCTGGCTCGCGCCTTCCTGGCTCTCCGGGTCGGCGTAGGCAAACAGCCCGCCAATAGGCAGCAGCAGGATGGCCCGCAGCCGCAATCCCAGCCAAGCCGCCGCCAGAAGCCGTGCCGTCTCGCGCACCGCAACCGCGGCCGCCAGTATCAGGAACAACGCGAATCCGCGCCCCGCGCCATCCGAACCGCTCAGCAAAAGGCAGAGGACAGCGAGAAGCGGAAAAAAGGCATGGACGCGAACTTCGACGCCCATCCATCGGCCCAGCGGAATTGACCAGCCACGCATACAGTTTGATTGTAGAGGGTCAGGCCCCGATTCCCGTATGCTGGTCTTTGATGCGCGTCATTGCTGGATCGCTTCGCTCTCGCTCGCTTGCCGCCCCGCCGGGCTTGGCCACCCGGCCCACCAGCGACCGCCTGCGCGAAACCCTCTTCAACGTGCTCGCCCCGCGTATTAACGGAGCTATCTTTCTGGATCTATATTCCGGCTCGGGAGCGGTGGGCATCGAGGCCCTCAGCCGCGGCGCCGCAAGGGTGGATTTTGTCGAGCGGGCTCCGGCAGCGCTCAAAATTTTGCATGCCAATCTCGAGCGGTTGGGGCTGAAAACCGGATTCCGCATTCACTCCGCCAGCGTGAGTGCGTTTCTCCGCCGCACCGCCGCAAAATCAGAACAAAACGAAAAACGAGTACAGTTCGAATTACTCTTTCTCGATCCGCCCTGGGATGCCGCCGAGGAGTACGCGTCCACGCTTGGCCTTTTGGGCGACTCCGCTGCCAGCCTGCTCGCCGAGGGCGCAATGGTCATCGCCGAGCATCGTCGCAAAATGAGCCTTGCCGACAGCTACGGTGCGCTCCAGCGCACCCGCCTGCTCGAACAGGGTGATGCCGCCTTGAGTTTTTACTCCGCCCCCGCACCAAAATCCGCGCTTTTCCAATAACAAATCCACTACCTGTGAGCAATCTCACACCCAACCCATTGACAGCAGGAGGCTGGAGGAGAAAAATAGCATCGCGAGGCTATTTGATCCTTTATTGCAGCCTACGGAGGAAATGTGAAAAACACACGGAAGATGATTCTTTTTGGTATGTTGGGTTTTCTTGGCGCGGGATTGATGTTGAGCGGCTGCAAGTCGGCGCCGGAGTTGACGAAAGCCAACGCTTTGGCCTTGATCCAGGCAAGGTATGACCAGACCCCGCCGGTGGGCGTGGAGATTACCGTTGACTTGGCCGGATTGGCAAGGGGTGGAACGGCTGGGTATTGGGGGCGCACCAAGCTCTATCCAAACAAATACTGGGCGGATTTCACTTTGACCCCGAACGGCAAGAAGGTCGTAAAGCTCTCCGATGGTACCGATGTGATTAAATGGCACCCGGAAAATGCCGGCGACAAAAACTATACGATTGTCGTTGTTACCGTGGCGGCCAACCACCTGAAGGCAAGCGATGCCAATGATCCGCAGGATGAAATCGGCGGAACAAAGAGCGTTTCCTACGTTGAGAATGAAAGCCTGGAAGGCGTGCCGAACGATTTGCAGGTGATTGCCGGCGGCCCGGGCAACAAGTTGACCAGCAAGCACATAGCGTCCTTTATGGCGGATGCCGGCGTCTGGAAGCTGCAGTCTATTAACTAACAGTTGAGAAGTATCGCAGGGTGGGGCTGTATTCAAGGGTCCCACCCTGTTTTCTTTTGCCCGGTCATCAGGAATCGTGAGTAATCCCCCAACACCCGGCTGGCGTAGAAGTTGTATCCCGCCAGGCAGGTGCAACTGATTTGACCCCACCCGGATTTCTTGGTATTGTAAAAAGGTTGCGCAAGAACGCCGCTGTCCGTGTGTCTTGAGGGCAAAAGCGTAGGGATAGCCCGGTCAGAATGAAAATGACTGCGCTGATCCCAGGGCCAGGAGTATTTAACCGGCCTGACAGGCCCGATATCGCTCTTTTCTTGCCAAGGGCAGCCGGGGTCCCCGGTGACAGGACTTCGTCGCTGGGGTGGAGAGACAAATCGCTACGGCGCCCGCGCGTTCTCCACCTTGGAGGGCTATGCGGGCCGGAACTGGCGAAACGGAGTTGGCTTTCCAGAGAATTTGGAAACGCTCAGCCACCGTCCCGGTTCTCGTCTGAGATTGGAACGAAGGCAGACGCGAAGCAGTACATTAGGGCTTCCGTGCGTTTGCGCGACAGCTTTCAGGTCGTGCGCTCTCGCTGCGGGAGGCTCCATGGGCCTGCGCGCGGCAGTCGAATTTGATGGGTCAGGTTTTTTGGCGTAAGGAGTTGCAGTTTGCCTACTTTTAATCAGTTGGTTCGCAAGGGGCGCACGGCCCCCCGTTACAAAACGGCGTCCCCTGCCTTGCAGGCCTCGCCGCAGCGGCGTGGCGTTTGCACTCGCGTATACACGCAGACGCCCAAAAAGCCGAACTCGGCCCTGCGCAAAGTTGCTCGCGTAAGGTTGACGAACGGGATTGAGGTCACCACGTACATTCCCGGCATCGGCCACAACCTGCAGGAGCACTCGATTGTGCTGATTCGCGGCGGCCGCGTAAAGGATCTGCCGGGCGTAAGGTACCACGTTGTGCGCGGAACTCTGGATTCGGTGGGCGTGGCCAACCGCAAGCAGAGCCGCTCGAAGTATGGTGCCAAGCGCGCCAAGGGCGCAGCGCCGGGCAAGAAGTAGTAAATCAGCTACTAGCTGCTAGCTTCTAGCTTCTAGCTTCAACGGCGGAAGATCAAGCCGATGCGGCAGGATAAGCAGGGAAAAGCTAGAGGCTGGAGGCTAAAAGCTAAGAACTGTTTTTTGAGGATTTATGCCGAGAAAAGGGCACACTACGAAGCGGGAAGTCGCGCCGGACCCGGTTTACGGTTCCACGCTGGTCACTAAGTTTGTCAACTCGATGATGTGGGGCGGCAAGAAGTCGACCGCCCAGGGCATCTTCTATGAGGCGATGAAAACCCTTGAGGAGAAGGGCGGGGGCGACGATGCTCTCAAGCTCTTCAAAAAGGCGGTTGAAAATTGCAAGCCGCTGCTCGAGGTCAAGACCCGCCGCGTGGGCGGCGCCAACTATCAGGTGCCGATTGAAGTGAATCCCGACCGGCGCACCTCGCTGGCGATCCGCTGGCTGATCAACTACGGCCGCAGCCGTGGCGAAAAGGGCATGACCGACAAGCTGGGCAACGAGCTGCTGGATGCGGCCAACGGGCGCGGCGCGGCGATGAAGAAGAAGGAAGACGTGCACCGCATGGCCGAGGCCAACAAGGCCTTTGCTCACTACCGCTGGTAGTCGAGGCGCACTGACAGAATATTGGTTTCCCGTGTCTGACAATTCAGATTGGGTTGCTAGGGGATCAGTTATACAACCGCGGGGGCAAAACCCCGCAAGGAAGAAGTTGCCGTGGCTCGCACCGTACCTCTGAATCGTTGCCGGAACATCGGTATCATGGCGCACATCGACGCCGGAAAGACGACAGCGACAGAGCGCATCCTGTTTTATACCGGCATCACCCACCGTATTGGCGAGGTGCATGAAGGCACGGCGACCATGGATTACATGGAGCAGGAGCAGGAGCGCGGCATTACGATTACCTCTGCCGCTACCACCTGCACCTGGCGCGACGTTCTCATCAACATTATTGATACCCCCGGCCACGTGGACTTCACCGCCGAAGTGGAGCGCAGCCTGCGCGTACTGGACGGCGCGGTGGCGCTGTTCGATTCGGTCAGTGGCGTGCAGCCGCAGACGGAAACAGTGTGGCGGCAGGGCGACAAGTACGGTGTGCCGCGCATTTGCTTCGTCAACAAGATGGACAAGAACGGCGCCGACTTCGAGCACGTTCTCGACAGCATCCGCAAGCGCCTTGGCGCGCGGCCTGTTGCCTTGCAGATCCCTATCGGCGCTGAAGCAAACTTCAAAGGCGTCATTGACCTGATCGAGATGAAGGCCATTGTTTGGAATGACGAGACCATGGGCGCCGAGTACTCTATCGAGCTAATCCCTGCCAGCCTGCAAAAGAAGGCAGAAGCCTTCCGCCTGCAGTTGATTGAGGTGATTGCCGAAACCGACGACGTGCTGCTGGAAAAATTCCTCGAGGGCGAGACCCCCACAATTGCCGAGCTGAAGTCCGGCATCCGCCAGGCCACCATCGATCTGAAAGTCTTTCCGGTCATCTGCGGAAGCGCTTTCAAAAACAAGGGAGTCCAAACGCTGCTGGATGCGGTGGTGGATTACCTGCCCAGCCCGCTGGACAAGCCCCCCGTCGAAGGCATCGACCCCCATCATCACAACCATGTTGTTGCCCGCAAGGCCGACGATCGCGAACCCCTTTCAGCCCTGGCCTTCAAAATCATCAATGACCCCTATGGCAAGCTGGGCTTCATCCGGGTTTATTCCGGATCGCTCAAGACCGGCGACACGGTTCTCAATCCTCGCACCGGAAAAACCGAGCGCATCGGTCGCCTCGTCAAGATGCACGCCGACAAGCGCGAGGATGTCACCGAGGTTATGGCTGGCGATATCTGCGCCTGCGTGGGCATGAAGGAACTGAAGACGGGCGATACGCTCTGTGCGCCGCATCATCCCGTCGCGCTGGGCGCCATCACTTTCCCGGATACGGTCATCTCGGTGGCCATCGAGCCCAAGACCAAGGCTGACCAAGAAAAGATGGGTGTTGCTCTCTCCCGGTTGGCTGACGAAGATCCTACCTTCAAGGTGCGCACCGACGAGGAGTCGGGACAGACGATTATCAGCGGCATGGGCGAGCTGCATCTGGAAATCATCGTGGACCGCATGAAGCGCGAACACAAGGTTGAGGCCAATGTGGGCGAGCCCAAGGTCGCCTTCCGTGAAACCATCCGCAAGAAGGCCGAAGCCGAAGGCAAATACATTCGCCAGACCGGCGGCTCGGGCAACTACGGCCACTGCAAGCTGCGCGTCGAGCCCAACGAGCCGGGCGCGGGCTATTTGTTCGTCAACGAAATCAAGGCCGGCTCGGTTCCCAAGGAATACATCAAGCCCATCGATCAGGGCGTGCAGGGCGCGCTCGAGTTGGGCATCCTGGCCGGCTATCCGTTGGTTGACGTCAAAGTCACTCTCTACGACGGTAGTTATCACGAAGTCGATTCCAACGAAATGGCCTTCAAATTTGCCGGCTCCATCGCTTTTAAAGAAGCCGCGCGCAAGGCCAGCCCCGTGCTGCTCGAGCCTGTGATGGCTGTCGAAGTCACTGTTCCCGAAGAGCACATGGGCGTGATCATCGGCGATATCAACTCGCGCCGCGGGCGCATCGAGGGCATGGAGCATCATGCCGGTTCGCGGGTCATCAAGGCCATCGTGCCGCTCAAGGAAATGTTTGGATACGTGAACGACATTCGCTCGTCCACGCAAGGCCGCGCGTCGTACTCCATGCAGTTCGCGCGCTACGAAGAAGCTCCGCGCATGATTGCCGACGAAATCATCGGCCGTGCGCAAGGGAAGTAGGGCAGGGATCAGTGGTCAGGGATCAGTGGTCAGGGATCAGGGATCAGAAAAGCGGCTGTAGCTTGCCGGAATTGCTGAAGTGGGCGAAAGAAACTGACCCCTGAACCCTGATCTCTGAACCCTGGAATTTTGGGGCTGGAGCCGGATAGCCGGCGCCCCAGGTTGAAACGTGCAGTACAAGCTATGAAAGGGATTTGGGACTTTTATGGGCAAGGAAAAGTTTGATCGCAGCAAGCCGCACGTGAATGTGGGAACGATTGGTCACATCGATCACGGCAAGACGACGTTGACGGCGGCCATCACGAAGGTATTGCAGAAGCACAACCCGAAGAACCAGTTCCGCTCGTTCGATTCGATTGACAACGCGCCGGAAGAGCGGGAGCGGGGCATCACGATCGCTACGGCGCACGTGGAGTACGAGACGGCCAACCGTCACTACGCGCACGTGGATTGTCCGGGTCACGCCGACTACATCAAGAACATGATCACCGGCGCGGCGCAGATGGACGGAGCGATTCTGGTGGTTGCGGCGACGGATGGTCCGATGCCGCAGACCAAGGAGCACGTTCTTCTGGCTCGCCAGGTGGGTGTTCCCTGCGTGCTGGTGTTTTTGAACAAGTGCGACGCGGTGGAAGACCCGGAGCTGATTGACCTGGTGGAGATGGAAGTTCGCGAGCTTTTGTCGAAGTACCAGTTCCCGGGCGACGATGTGCCGGTGATACGCGGCTCGGCGCTATTGGCGCTGAACGGCGACCCGGCGTGGGAAGCCAAGATCGACGAGCTGATGGAGGCGGTGGATACGTTTGTGCCGCGCCCTGATCGCGCGGTGGACAAGCCCTTCCTGATGCCGATCGAAGACATTTTCTCGATCTCCGGACGCGGCACGGTGGTGACAGGGCGCATCGAGCGCGGCAAGGTGAAGGTGGGCGAGGACGTGGAGATTGTGGGCTTCCGCGAGACGCGCAAGACGGTTTGCACGGGCGTGGAAATGTTCAAGAAGCAGTTGGACGAAGGCATGGCGGGCGACAACGCGGGTCTTTTGTTGCGCGGCATTCCCAAGGAAGACGTGGAGCGCGGGATGGTGTTGGCGAAGCCGGGCTCGATCACGCCGCATACGGTTTTCAAGGGCGAAGTGTACGTGCTGAGCAAGGAAGAAGGCGGTCGTCACACGCCGTTCTTCAAGGGCTATCGGCCGCAGTTCTACTTCCGCACGACGGACGTGACGGGTGTGGCGCAGTTGCCGGAAGGCGTGGAGATGGTGATGCCGGGCGACAACGTACAGCTTGAAGTGGAGCTGATTACGCCGGTGGCTCTGGAAAAAGGTCTCCGCTTTGCGATCCGCGAAGGCGGCCGCACGGTGGGCGCCGGCACGGTAAGCGAGATTATCAAGTAATAGGGACTAGGGACTGACCCTGATCCCTTACCTCTGAAAGGGCTTTTGAAATGCGGGAAATTGTTACATTGCAGTGCACCGAGTGCAAGGAACGGAATTACTCGACGACGAAGAACAAAAAGACGACCACTGGCCGCCTGGAGTTCAAGAAGTTCTGTAACCGTTGCCGCAAGCACCAGCCGCACAAGGAAACGAAGTAAGGCAGCTTTCAGCTTCTAGCCTCGAGCTTCCAGCTTTTTCTATGGGAAGGTTAAGATTCTCGCATTCCCAGAATCAAGCTAGAAGCTAATAGCTGGCAGCTAGTAGCTGCATTTAGGGGCGTAAGCTCAACGGCTAAACTGTCGGTCTCCAAAACCGAACTTGGGGGTTCGAATCCCTCCGCCCCTGCCAGATTAAGTTGGGATGCGCCGGCACGAAACCCGGCGCGAAGGAACAGAGCATGGCAACGAAGGCAACAATCGTGAACGGTGAAGAGCGGCCGTCACCGATAAAGCGGCAGGGGGAGAATCCCCTGTCAAAGTTTTCCGGAAGCGTGGTTGGGCAGTGGAACGAATTCAGTCGTTTTCTGAGTGACGTGCGCGCGGAGTTGCGCAAGGTGGTTGCGCCTTCGCGTAAAGAGGTGCAGTCCACAACCACGGTGGTGATCATCGCGGTGTTCATCTTTGGCGTGTTCTTTTTTCTGGTGGACTCGGTTTTCTCTACAGGCATGGGTTGGCTTTTGCACAAAACGGGCGGACAGTAGAGTTATCGAATCGAGAAACGAGAGCATCAAGATGGCAGATGAATTAGAACAATCCGGACAAGCTGAACAGGGTGGTCAAGCCTCTGGGCAAACCGACCAGCAGGCTCCTCCGCCAGTGCGGAACGAGCGCTTTCGGTGGTACATTCTGCACGCTTATTCGGGCTTCGAGCGCAAAGTCAAGGAATCGATTGCAAGCCGCGTCGAAGCCTTCGGGTTGGGCGACAGGGTCGGCCGGGTGATGATTCCCACCGAGCCGGTGACTGAGATCATCAACGGCAAGAAGCGAACCGTGGAGCGGGTTTTCCTGCCCGGTTACGTGCTCGTTGAGATGGATCTGGACAACAACCTGTGGCACGTCCTGAAGGACACGCCCAAGGTAACGGGTTTTCTTGGCACAGGCGACAAGCCGGTGGCGTTGACCGAGGAAGAAGTGAGTGGCATCCTTTTCCGTTCCGAGACCACCAAGGATAAGCCCCGTCTCAAAATCAAGTTTGAAAAGAACGAGCAGGTCCGCATTACCGACGGGCCTTTTGCCAACTTCAACGGCGTGGTGGATGAGATTAACGAAGATCGCGAGACGCTCAAGGTCATGGTGACCATCTTCGGACGCTCCACCCCGGTCGAACTGGAGTTTGGCAAAGTGGAAAAGATTGAGTAGTTGGTTCAGCTTCTAGCTACTAGCTTCTAGCTTCTAGCCGGATCGCCTACCTAGCGGGTTCCGGTTCAAGCGAACGCTAAAGCGCCAACATCAAAATTCACTCTAGGAAACCGATCAGCTAGCAGCTAAAAGCTAGGAGCTAAGAGCTGATTCCGAAGGAACCCAATGGCACCTCCGAAGAAAATTACGGGATACGTCAAGTTGCAGATTGTTGCCGGCAAGGCAACGCCAGCTCCTCCGGTTGGCCCCGCGCTGGGTCAGGCGCAGGTCAACATCATGGAGTTCTGCAAGCAGTTCAACGCTCGCACTTCAACCAAGGAGATGGATGGGCTGGTGATTCCAGTCGTCATCTCGGTTTATGCCGACCGCACTTTCAGCTTTATCACCAAGACGCCGCCGGCCGCGGTTCTGCTGATGAAGGCCGCCGGAATCGCCAAGGGTTCAGGCACGCCGAACAAGGAAAAGATCGGCAAGGTGACTGAGAAGCAGGTACGCGAGATCGCCACGCAAAAGATGCCCGACCTGAATGCCGCCTCGGTAGAGACGGCCATGAAGAGCATTCGCGGCACTGCCCGTTCCATGGGCATTGAAGTGGTAGCGTAAACCGCGACTCCGCAGATTTTGCACGCAAAAAACCCTCCCGCGCTGGGAGGGTTTTTTACGTTTGCGGTGCATGCGCCCTAAGATCTGCGCTTGCCGTGATGTTTTCAGAATTGGACTTTGATGGAGATTTTGCTTTGTCCGCGCTGCACCCCCAACTCCGCGGTGGCGCCTGAAGTAGCTTTGGCTGTGTTGGCGATCAGGTCCTGAGCATTTCGAACGAGGGCGCCGTTGTAACTGAGTACGATGTCACCCTTAGCGAGTCCTGCGGCCTCGGCTGCCGACCCTGTGTAGACAAGGGTGATCAACGCACCTTCGAGATTCGGATTGCTCGAGGCCATGGCGACGATGCTAGGCGTATCGACTAAGCTGGCGCCGATATGCATGCCCGGAGGCACAGGCAAGCTGGCAGGCACTGGCGGCGGAGGCGGCGCGAGTTGCGACCATACGTCGATCAGAGTCTGCATCTGAACCGCATCCGGCGCGTCGGGAACGAATTCAAGGTAACGCCGCATCCAGACAATAGCCTGATCCGTATGATTGGTCTGGCTCAGAGCGAGCGCAAGCCCGCGAAAGCCGTCCGGCCACCAGTTTGCGGATTTAAGCGCGGCGGAGTACGCTGCCCCGGTCGCATTGGGATCGTGTGTCTTGAGCGCATCTTCAGCCTTGAGCTTTTGCTGGCGCGCGTCGTCGGGCAGGGCGGGTTTAACGGCGAGGGAACGGTAGGCCTGCGCCATAATCTCATAGAGGCTTGCCTGTGACGCAAGCTCCGCAGGTGTTTCAATGTGGGCCGCAGCCGCAGGCTGCTGAGCTGCATCTGCTGCCACTGCCGGCGCTGCGCCGTTTGCTGCCGCGGAAGCTGATGCGGCAAGCTGCGGAGTGAGTGTGTCGGCGACTTTGGCAGCGAATTGCTTCTCCACATCGGCCGGATGGTTGTCCGGCCCCTGTTGGGCTATGTTGCCGGAGCGCAGAACGCGGCCTGAGGCGTCGGCAATCTGGTAGATGGCCTCGAAGTCGTACGTGCCCGTCATGAAATCGCCAAAGGGCACAAAGCCCGACGGCCGCTTGTCTTCTTCTTTGGTCATTGTCACGGTGATGCGAAGGTCGCCCGCGTCTCCATCCACGAGCGCAACGTGGCGCTGTGCGAACGCGCCGGCAATCAAGGTGCGAATCTCGTTCATCTCCTTCTGCTTGCAGCCCGAGTAAAAATTATTGCCGATAAATCCTGTGGGGTCCGGGTCCTTGGCGCAATGGGAAGTCACGGAGAGCGACACGCGCGCGGCTACGCCGGATGACGCAATGGATGGGGCGGGTTCGGCCTGAGCCGGTTGCTCACTAACCGATTCCGGCTGCTCGCCGGCCGGTTGTTGTTTCACGCGGCCGATCAAACGGGAGGACGAAGGGCTTGTTTGCGCGAGGATCTTTGGCGTTTTTTCGTTCGCAGGCGAGACAGGCGAATTTGCCTGCGAATTATCCAGCATCGGCTGCAGCAGGCTGCGAAATTCTTCAGAATCGGTATCCTCAACTCCGCTGCGGGTTGCCTCCGTCTTCATCGTGCATTGATTGTCTCCATCAGAGTGCAGCTCAACGGAATTCTGGCAGCGCCAGCATATGCCGGATTGATCGGTATAAAGAATTTTCTTGCTGTGATTGAAGATGGAAATGTTGTGCCTGCCCGAGTTCCTGACGACATCCCGGATCATCGGCCAAAGGGCGCCGCAGGAAACGTTGAACTCGTCGGTGCGCGATTCGGCAAGCAACGGCACGGCAAAAAGAATTAGAAGCCCAGCCAGAAGCGATCGTCTCATGGTTTTCTCCTTGCTTAAAAAAGACAGATATCAGATCGCGAGAAAATCAAAACTTCACTCAGTAGTAGCAAACATAAAAAAGACAAGCCGCTCCGCCGCCGGGTAATAGCCCTTCGTTTTCTTCTCCAGGTAGAGGAAATATACCATCCGTTTCTGGCGATGGTCCATGGTCTTCAGGTGAAAAACATATTGATCCAGCAAAGAGACGCCTGCGGCACGGCGCGTTCAGAACCATCGGCCCCAGCGTGATGAAGATCCTGCGGTGGTCGGCGTCGCCTGGCTGCTACGCAGCCCGCCTAAACGGCTCGATTCTTGGTTGCTTCTTCCGTGATGCCTGCCACAGATCGTAGTCGGTTTGCAATTCATACCAGATTTCAGCGTGGGTACCGAAGGCTGCGGAAAGGCGCAATGACATATCGGCCGAGATGCCGGCCTTGCCATTGAGTATGCGGGAAAGCGTTGCGCGGGAAACCCGTAAATGTTTTGCGGCAGCCGTTACGTTTGTGTCACCTAAAAACTCCCGTAGCACTTTGCCGGGATGTGGCGGGTTGTGCATGCGCATATCGTTACTCCTAGTGGTAATCCTGATAGTCAACGAGAATTGCGTTCTCGCCTTCAAATGTGAATGTCAAGCGCCAATTGCCGTTCACCTTCACGGACCAATGGTGTTTTAGATCGCCGCGCAACCGGTGCAATCCCCATCCCGGAGCGTCCATGTCGCTTGCCGACTTAGCTCGATTCAACTGAAAGAGTTGAACAGAAAGTTTAGCGGCATGGCACGGCTGAATTCCTGCTTTGCTTCCGGTCGAGAAGAATCTTTCGATGCCACTATGCCGGAAACTTTTGATCATGCGTATAGTGTAGCGCGTCACTGCCCGCCAGTCGAGCAATTTCCAGGGAGTAGCGCCACGGCGCGCTCAGAACCATCGGCCCAAAGTTATAAAGACCTTGCGGTGGTCTGTGTCGCCAGCGGAGCCGCCAAAAGTGATCAGACCGAGCGGCGTGTTGGCCACCAGGCCGGTGAGGCCATCCATGTGCAAGGTGGACTTGGATTCCGGCGACCAGATCTCGCCGGCCTCGTAGGCAACAACGAAATAGAGACCTTGTCCAAGGCCGGTGGGCAGTGCTGCAATCCGGTGCATATAACCCACGCGGGCCAGGTATGTGTCGGTGCCCCGGTACTCATCAAATGAGGATGCGGAGAGGCGCATGGGCCCACCGAGAGTGAAGCGATAAGGCTCGGCGACATTGGCGCGCAGGTAGGAATTAACATCGCCGCCCATGCCAAAGATATTGGTCTCTTTCCAGGAACGGGTTGCGTTGAAGTTGAGTTTGACCAGCGGCGCGTTCGAGCTTCCAACGGCATGATAGAGTGCGCCAGCCGCGGCCGACAGGCGGAACCCGTTTGGCGAAACGGATCCAGTAACGGCTTTGTCGATGTTAATATGCAGCAGCCCGGTCTGCGCAGTTCCGTTGAGGTATGGTCCGCCGCCGGTGCCGGTGGTCAGGCTCCAGCGGGTATCTTCAGCACGCCACTCTGCGGCCATTTGAAGTTGGTTTGAAAAAGTGCGGCCAGCCTCGACGCCAGCATTAAGGTTCTGAAGAAAACGTTCAGCAACCCGCTTCTGGTTTGTCCAAATATAGACAGGCTCGCGTAGAAGTCCGCCGCGCGGCTCGATGAAATAACCTCTGGGAGCGAGGAGCCGGTAGTATTCAGCGGAGAGATCGGTCATATAGCCAACGCGTGCGTTGGAGCGTAACTCAGAGCCATAGCCGCCAAGGTTCTGGTCAATCAGCCGCAAATCAACTTCGCCGCGGCTGATGTTTGAGGTAGTTGCGGCAAACTCGGGACTGATGAGCAGATAGGGCGGTCCAACGCGATCCTGACGGAGATGAACGCGAATGCTTGTGTCGGGAGCGGGCGTAGATGCGGGTGCAAAGGTTTCCCAGGTGGCGGAGATGCCGCCGTTGGATTGAACGGGCTTAAGTGCGTTGAGAGTGGTGGCTGCCGTAATGGGTCTATCCTCAATGGGCTTCACGTCGCGAAGAACTTCACGGACCGCTCCCGGCGATGCGCCTTCCACACGAACCTGGCGCAGGATGCCGGGTTGAGGGCTGCGGCGGCTCTCGCGCGCGGCAAGATAGGTCTTCCATCCATCGGCGTCCAAAGCGTATTTGAGGAGAGCTGCGCGATTCTGTTCCGCGGCTTTGTAGCCGGCTTCAATCAGCACTGCGGCATGTGTGTAATCGGTGGATGAAAAGCTGCTCACAGGCACGTTCACCACTACCTGGGCCAGCCGCTCGGCCTCAACTACATTGTGCTGGATGCCGGCGTCAAAGGCGCGGTTGAGAATGCCGACGATGGATGAGACATCGGAGGTGGAAAGAACTGCGTCGTCAAGATGCACGGCGATGATAATGTCGGCGTGCAAATCGTGCTTGAGAACGCCGGTGGGCAGGTTGTCGAGAATTCCGCCATCAACAAGGTAATGGCCGTCGCCGCCCTGGACCGGAGGAAAGACTCCAGGTATGGAGATAGAGGCGCGCACAGCCTGGGGCAACGGCCCGGAGGCAAAGGTAACCGTTGCGAGGGAGTTCAGATCGGTGGCCACGCAACGAAATGGAATGGGAAGCTGGTTGAAGTCCAGTTCCTGGCTGTTGTCGTTGGGCATATTGACGGCCAGAAAATCGTTGGCGCCGCGATCAGTGAGCAGGGCGTTGCGCAGGGTGAGCCGATGGCGAAGACCGATGGTCAACGCCTGGGGAAGCTCGTGGCGATCCTGACGGCGGCGAAAGCTTGCGTCAACATACGGAGTTTGCAGCGTGAAGACGCGCGTGAAGGCGTCGCTGACGGCAATGGCGCGCATCTGGGCAGGTGTGCTGCCGGTGGCGTAAAGTGCGCCGACGAGCGAGCCCATGCTGGTGCCGGAGATGCGGTCCACAGGAATGTGGTGCTCCTCAAGCCATTGCAGAACTCCGATGTGCGTGAGGCCGAGCGCGCCGCCGCCTTCCAGGGCTATGCCGATCACAGGGCGACCGGGCGGCTGCACAGCGGGCAGAGCCGAGTTCTTGAAATCGGGAGCAGAATTATCCGGTTGCTGTGCTGCAGCAGCGAAGACAAACAGGGCAGCTGCGAACAGCATCGCGGCAGATTTCCAACGCACGGGTACACCCCCTGGCGATGATTCTGTCTAGAAGCTAACCCTTTTTGGGGAGAAATGCAGTGATATGCGCCATGCAAGAGCGCCCAGATACAACAGCGGCGGAAATATGCCCAAACCGGGCCTAAGGCGCAAAACCCCCTTCGCGGACAGAAGAGCTTTTCCGCGTCCCAAGCGTGGCGCTTCAGAGGGCAGGCAGCTCGGTCCTACTTCGGCGGGGCCGGCGTGAACACATCCCGTCTTTGCGCGGGTTCTGGCTTGGGCTTAGGCTTGGGAGCCTTCTTGACTTCTTTTCTGCCTTTATCTTTGCTTCCCATAGCGCAAGTGTGCCACAAAAGGGCGGGGCAAGGGAAGTGGAATGACCGGCGGTTCAGGTCTTCGGCGCAATTGAATACGTATGGGAGATCACAGTTTCACAGTAAATAGCGAAGTATCCACTTTTCAGTGGTCAGTTGTCAGTGATCAGCCACCGCACCGAGGAAAATCGCTCGCCGTGGACCCCAGTCAGGAAATGAACGCGCCTCTGAGACTTGTTCATGCTTTGATTGTGCGCCAAGGGATGGTAATTATCCGCAATCGCCCGCGGTGGGGCCAACTGCCCTTCGGGCAGCGGCATGATCGAGGTTTGTGGAATCCCAGGTCTCAGAAGCGAGATCCAGGGCACCCGCAGGCGGCGCTTATACGCAATGGGATTCGCGAGTTCCCAGGTGATAGCCATGAAAAGGAATTTATCATCGAGAAGAGAGCCGCAAAGATGGCGGAATTGTTCAATCATTTCCAGGCCTGAAAATCCAGGCCCATTCGACAGGCTCAGGGAAGGCTCGGGGGCAGCCGGCCAGAAAGCAAAATGCAGCATTTCCCGGTACTTCAAGAACAAGCAAGACGGTGACAGACAATGCATCAAATACAAATCCGCGGATGTTCGGCACGGCTTCCAATATTTTTTCTGATCGCCTTATGCGCCTGCACAGGCCCCAAAACTCATTCGCCTGACATGCAGGCTGCCGATGATAACGAAGCTCGCAACACTACAGCAGTTCCGGAACAGATGAAAAGCGCATCACTGACACAAACATCTGCTTCGAAAACAACTGGCGGTAAAATACTCTATCTCACATTTGACGCCGACATGACGCGCGCGATGCTCAAGAGGGAAAAAGAGCACAAAGTGGATCGATGGTACTCCCCCGGACTTGTCGAATATCTGATGCAAAATAAAATTCCCGCAACCATATTCTCGACCGGCATGTTCGCGGAAGACTATCCAGAACTGATTTCAAAAATGGCCTCGAGCGGACTGATCGCAATCGAAAACCACACGTACGATCACGCGGCATTTGAATCACCGTGCTATGGCCTTGCAGTGCTTAGCACGGACGAGCAAAAACACAAAGAAATGAGTCAAGCCTCGGAAATAATTTCA
>Ga0316217_10001922_pt1 | contig 26091 bp, 25 predicted proteins | sample 1anoAmetaG_FD_203633 | JGI IMG/M metagenome (GOLD analysis project Ga0316217, IMG submission 203633) | Freshwater microbial communities from Trout Bog Lake, Wisconsin, USA - 1anoA | ecosystem: Environmental > Aquatic > Freshwater > Lake > Hypolimnion/Profundal zone | place: USA: Wisconsin...
TAGGCGATGAACTCGGCGCGCACCGAAGAGAGAAGCTTGATGAGATGCGGCGCAGGCGAGGTGACGTAGACCAGGACGGGGCCATCCGAGGTGGGCACGGCGTCGAGGATCTGCTGGCGCAGGATCGGAGGCACCAGTTCGGAGTTGTCGCGGCTACCCGGCGCGTCGAAAAACGAGGTGACGAAGTAGTGCGAAGCGTAGGGAGTCATCATCCGCGTGGCCAGCTTGGCGGCGGCCGCGTCCGTGCGGTAGCCGGGCGGAGTGGCCAGCTTGAAGTGGGTGAGGATGTGCTGGTTGTCGATGGAAATGACGGGGATTTTGCGGCTGTGTCCAGCGCGGCTGCTGAGCGGCTCGTAGTCGGTGACGACCAGGTCGATGCCGCGCTGGTCGATGACCCGGCCGAGTTCCTTGGTGCTTCTAACCACCCCGCGCGCCTGGAAGATCCCTCGGGCCACGGTACGGTTGTAGCGCACCGCGTTATTCACATAGGTAAAGCGGAAGCCGTGAATCTCCAGCGTCTCGCAGACATCCCGCAGGTTGTGCAGGCCGCGGTCGAACGAAGCGGCGACGACCTCGTGTCCCTGGCGCTGCAGGTGAAGAATGACCTCTCGCGAGCGGGTGGAGTGGCCCGCGCCTTCGCCGTTGACTCCGTACAAGATGTTTGCCATCGCTGGCTCGCAGTATAACCAGCGGCGCAGGCAGAGACAAAGATTTTCGTGGAGGATGAACCAGCAAACGAACCGGTGCACCCGCTCCGGTTGCGTTGCTTTTGGCTGGCTGATCCCGCATAATTTGACCGAGTTCCCCGTATGTCCGATTTGCTGAACCTGCCCAATTCGATCACCCTGAGCAGAATCGGCTGCATTCCTGTGTTTATCTGGGTGCTCTCCACCAGCATGTTTCATCCTGGCACGCAGGAACTGCTGGCCGCCGCCATCTTCAGCCTGGCCTCCATCACCGACGGGCTCGACGGCTACCTGGCGCGCAAGCACGGGCAGATCAGCAGCGTGGGAATGCTGCTGGACCCCATGGCCGATAAGCTGCTGATCGCCTCCGGACTAATCCTGCTGGTGCGCATTACGCCCAACCTGATGCCGCCATGGATTGCCGTCCTGGTTCTGGGGCGCGAGTTCCTCATCACCGGACTGCGCAGCGTGGCCGCCAGCCAGGGCTTCACCATCCAGGCGCGCGAGTTGGGCAAGCTGAAGATGGTGGTGCAGATCGTGGCCATCGTGGCGACCATTTTTGCACACCGCTGGTATGAGTGGAACTGGTTCGGCTTTATCGTCGGAGTGAATCTGATTTCGCGTTGGGCTATCTGGTTCATGCTGGTGGTGACCGTGCTGTCGGCGGTGGACTACTTCATGGCCTTCTGGAGCCGACTCAGCCATGCCGCGCGTCCGGAGGCTACGCCCTGCGTTCCGGCCAAGCCGGGCGCGGCCAGTTCGACACCTACCGTCTGAAGGCCGCGCTCCCGACTACCCCACTCAAGCCAAAAGAGGGCTTGAATGGGCCACCCGCCTTCGGATACTTCCCTTCTACTCAACCCAATCGAAGCTGCGAGTCACGGCCTTCTTCCAGAAATGGTAGAGCGATGCACGCTTTTCTTCGGCCATCGACGGAAGCCAGCGGTGCTCCTCAGCCCAGTTGGCGGCAAGCTCGGTGGTGTCCTTTAGAAAACCCGTGGCCAGGGCGGCGGCGTAGGCTGCGCCCAGAGCCGTGGTTTCATGGATCACCGGGCGAATGACCGGACGGTTGAGAATGTCGGCCTGGAACTGCATGAGCAGCTGGTTGTGCACCATGCCGCCATCGGCGCGCAGGCTGGCCAGGGCGATGCCGGAATCCTCTTCCATGGCGTCGAGCACCTCGCGAACCTGAAAAGCGGTTGCCTCCAGCACGGCGCGGGCAAGGTGCGCCTTGTTGACGTAGCGGGTGAGTCCGGCGATTGTGCCGCGCGCGCTGTCCTTCCAGTATGGGGCGTAAAGTCCGGAGAAAGCCGGGACGAAATAGACGCCGCCGTTATCGGCGACCGAGGCGGCGAGGGACTCGATGTCCGCGCTCGTTTCGATCAGTCCCAGGTTGTCGCGCAGCCACTGCACCAGCGCGCCGGTGATGGCGATGCTGCCTTCCAGCGCGTACACCGCGGGGTGATTGCCGAGTTTGTAGGCCAGCGTGGTGAGCAGTCCGCAACGCGAGGGGATGATCTTCTCTCCGGTGTTCATCAGCATGAAGCATCCGGTGCCGTAGGTGTTCTTGGCTTCGCCGGGCTCCCAGCAGGCCTGACCGAAGAGCGCCGCCTGCTGGTCGCCGAGGTCGCCGGCGATGGGTACGTCCTGGATGGAAGCCAGCACCGCCGCGCCGTAAACCTCCGAGCTGGACGCGATCCGGGGCAGAAGCGATGCGGGGATGTCGAAGTCGGAGAGGATGCCATTGTCCCATTGCAGCGTTTTCAGGTGCATCATCTGGGTGCGGCTGGCGTTGCTCACGTCGGTCACGTGTACGCCTCCGTTGACGCCGCCGGTAAGCTTCCAGATCAGGAATGTGTCGATGTTGCCGAAGAGCAGATCGCCGGCTTCGGCGGCGGCGCGCGCACCCGTGACGTTGTTCAGAATCCAGCGGAGCTTGAGCCCGCTGAAGTAGGTAGATAGAGGCAGGCCGGTGCGGACACGATAGCGGTCCTGCCCGCCGCAGGCGCTGAACTCCGCAACGGCATCAGAGACGCGAGTGTCTTGCCAGACGATGGCGTTGCAGACGGGCTCGCCGGTTTTGCGATTCCACACCACGGTGGTTTCGCGCTGGTTGGTGATGCCGATTCCAGAAAGATCCGATGGTTGCAGGCTGCGCGCCTCCATCGCTTGCTGAATCACCTGGCAGACGCAGCGCCAGATCTCGGCGGGATCGTGCTCCACCCATCCCGGCCTGGGATAGATCTGCGCGTGCTCCCGCGGCGCGGCGCTTATGATTTTGCCCGAGCGGTCGAAGACCATGAAGCGCGTGCTGGTGGTTCCCTGATCCAAGGCCCCGATGTAGCTTGCCATCTATTGCCCCCCGGTTGCTTCCGGCTGGTTCTCCGTCCCTGCCGCGTCGATGAGATACTGAAGGGTGCCTAAGTACGCGCTCACTGCTTCGCTGGTCCGATCCTCACTCCAGGCAAACTCGCGGGCGAGCAATTGTGCCACGGCGGGCGCAGCTTCCGCCGCTTCCTTCCGGCCGTAAAACTGCACGCCGATCCTTCGCGCGAGAATGTCTTCGATGGTCTGGGCCATCTCCTCGCGAATGGCATGCACCACCTCGGCGCGGATGGCCGGCGCGCCCGGTGAAAGCAGCTGCAGCAGCTGTGGCTCCTGCTCTGCCAGCTCCAATACCTTGGGAGCATCGGTGCCATACTTCTGCGCCAGGTGGCGGGCGGTGCCCGAAGACAGATCGTATCTCTCCGCCAACTGCCGCCAATAGTCCACCCAAAAACCCTCCGCGCCGGCCAGCGGAAAATCCAGTGTCCTGCACCCCACCGGACCCGCTCCCAGTGCCCGCTGGACGCAGTCGATGCCGTCTTCCGCCATGGCGCGGTAGGTGGTCCACTTGCCGCCCATTACGCTGATGAGTCCGCTGGCGGCATCGGTCTCGACTTCGTGGTCGCGGCTCAGCTTTCCGGTGTTCACCGAGGCCTTGGACTTCAACAGCGGACGGAGCCCGGCAAACGCAGATAGCACGTCCTGCGGCGTCAGCGTTTCCTTCAGGTACGGGTTCACGTGGCGCAGCAGATACCGGACCTCGGCGGGAGTAACCACCATCTCGTCGGTGAGTTTGGCGTCGTCGTCCGTGGTGCCAACCAGCAGGCGTCCCAGCCAGGGAATGGCGAAGATCACGCGGCCGTCTTCCGTGCTGGGAATCAGCAGCGCGGCATCGCTTTGGAGCGCGTCCAGCGGCAGCAGCAGATGAATGCCTTTGCTCAGGCGCAGGCGCTCCGGCAGGCTGGGATTGGCCATGCGGCGGAGCTGATCGGCGAAGGGGCCGGTGCAGTTCACGAAGACCTTGGCGCGGACCTGAAAGCGCTCCCCGGTGAGCTGGTCTTCGACCTCCAGAGCCGCGAGCTTACCGTTGGAATCCCTGGCGAAGTCCACGCCCCTGGCGAAGTTGATCGCTTCCCCGCCCTGTTGCGCAAAGGTCTGCGCCAGGGCGATACCGAAGCGGGCGTCGTCGAACTGTCCGTCGGCGTAGGAGACGCTACCGACGAGGCGTTCGCCGCGGAGCTCATCACGCAAACCAGGCATCCGCTGCAAGGTCTCCGCACGGCCCAGTACCCGGCTGGGGAAGAGACTGGCGGAGCCGGCGATCCAATCGTAGAGCTTGGTGCCAACGGTGTAGTAGGCCAACTCCCGCAGACTGAAGCACGGAACCAGCAGTTCCAGCGGGTGGGCGAGAAACGGCGCGCGGCGCAGCATGGACATGCGCTCGTGCAGGGCCCGGCCCACCAGCGCGAACTGGCTGCGATCGAGTTCCCGAACGGCCTGCTGCAGATAGCGGACGCCGCCGTGCACCAGTTTGGTGGAGGACATGGAGGTCTGCGAGACAAAGTCTCCCGCATCCAGCAGGACGGTGGACAGTCCTCGCAACTGCGCATCCAGCGCGCAGCCCAGGCCGGTGGCTCCCCCGCCGATGATGCACACGTCGTAGCTGCCATGGAGGATGCTTTGACGCGCGCTTTCCCGGCTCTTCATCGTCTTCCCCTCGAAGCCATCCAAAATTGCATCAACATCGCAAGCCAGCTGTGGTTAAATGATGCATGGCCGCCACGAACAACTCCCAAGCTCCGCTTCTGGCAGAACTCAGCATACTGGCCGCAACGGCCGGCACGGCAACAGAGTTGATGACCCAAATTGCCGAGAAGCTGAACTTTTCCTTGCTGCGCTACAACTGGGTTGGTTTTTACCAGATCGAGCATCGCCCCGGGGGCGACTCCGTGCTGAAGCTGGGGCCGTTTGCCGGGACAATCACCACCTACCCGGAGATTCCGCTGAGCCAGGGCGTCTGCGGGGCTGCCGCCACCTCGGGCGAAACCATTCTGCTGAGCAAGGTGGCCGCCGATCCGCGCTATATCTCCCGCGACCTTTCCACCCGCTCCGAGCTTGTGGTGCCGTTCTCCGTCCACGGAAAAGTCTCCGGAATTCTCGACGTGAACAGCCATTTTCCCGATGCCTTTGCGATCACCGACCGCCAGCTATGCGAGAACGCCGCCTACCTCGTCGGCAAGTTCATCTCCGAGCGAGGATACTAACCGCGCCGCATTCCGTTATTTTGCCTCGAATCCAGTGATCTCCAAAATGTGCGGGAGCCGACGATGAACGAGAAGTCGAATAACGCGCGTTATGGGGGAGCCAAGCTTCGGGCAATCCGCGACCGCGACCACCGGCAGATTCTTCGCATGTATCAGGAGCTGCGCGCGTGCATCGTGGAAGGCCGCGGCATGGAGCAGATTCTGCAGCGTTCCAAGGACCTGATCACAGCGACGGTGTTACATTTCGAATCGGAAGAAAGAGCGCTGGGCGAAGATTCCCTGGCGAGTCTGCTGGCGCATCAGGAGCTCCACGCGGAGATGATCGAAAGCCTGGAAGATATTTCCAGAGACCTGGAGCAGAAACTTATTCGCGGCGCCGTGGAGTTACTGAAATATTTTGAAGGCCGGCTGCGCTACCACCTCGAGGTGGAGGATGCCGCGCTGGAGCGCGAACTCTCCAACTGAGCGTGCCCTAAGGGTTGGGTTCTCAATCCCCTGGCGAACCCTGCCTGTCGAGCTCGGGAGCGGCGCCGCGATTTACGCTTCGTTGATGTGCCATTCATCGTCGTTTAACAATTCTCCATTAGAGTTTCTAAGTGTTTCCACCCGGTTTTTTCCAACCTGGTGGCTCAAACCCTTATGCCTGTCGATTGCATGAGTTCACGGAATCGCCGCAGGTCTTCTGCCGCACGGGATGCCGGCGCACGCCGGGCTCCGCTGGCGATTCACTCACGTTCCATCTTAGGAGATTTGCCATGAAGATCCGCTTCTGGATATCGGCCGCTGTGTTGACTGTATTGACCGCCTTCCTCTGCTCTTGTCACAGCAATTCCTCCGCCTCATCCGAGGGCGTCAAATTGCAAGGAGCCGGCGCCAGCTTTCCCGCACCTCTGTACACCAAGTGGTTCAAGCAGTATGGGCAGGACCATCCCGACATCGAAGTGGACTATCAATCGATTGGCAGCGGCGGCGGCAAAAAGAGCGTGATCGACAAGACGGTGGATTTCGGCGCCAGCGATGCCGCGATGAGCGACGAAGAGATGGGCCGCGTACAGGGCGGCGTGCAGCTGCTTCCCATGACCGCCGGCGCGATTGTGATCGCCTACAACGTCGATGGCGTGACCAACCTGAATCTGCCGCGCAAGGCGTACTCCGGCATCTTTCTGGGCACCATCAAAAAGTGGAATGACCCGGCCATTGCGGCCGCAAATCCTGGCGTTAAATTGCCCGATGCGCCGATCAATGTCGTCGTACGCGCCGACGGCAGCGGCACCAGTTATGTTTTTTCCAAGCACCTGAGCACGATCAGCGATGCGTTCGCCAAGGCCGTTGGTCCTAACACCATGCCGAACTGGCCGGTGGGCACCAAGAGCAAGGGAAACGAGGGCGTTACCGCGAGCCTGAAGACCACCCCCGGTTCGATCGGATACGTGGAGTACGGTTATGCCAAGAGTCAGGGTTTGACCTTCGCCAATCTGGAGAATAAGTCCGGCAAGTTCGTGGCGGCTTCAACCGCCTCCGGACAGGCCGCGCTGGCTTCGGTGGATCTCCCGGATAACTTGATCGCATGGGCATCGGATCCGGCTGCTCCGGAAGCGTACCCGATTGTGACCTACACCTGGATGATCTTCTACCGGAAATATCCGGACGCCAAGAAACTGGCGGCCATGCAGGACCTGCTGAAGTACTGCCTGAACGACGGCCAGAAGGAAGCCGAGGCACTGGGCTACATTCCTCTGCCGGCCAATGTTTCCGCCAAGGATCTGGCGGCCGTGCAGACGATCACGAACTAGCATTTTTAAGGATAGTTGATGGCGAGTCATAGTCCCGCAGCTCCCGTGGTTACTTCGACCCCGGGAGCGCTTTTCGCAACCCGGCCCGGTGAAATTACGCAGGCGCCAACCCGCCTGCAGAGCCTGGTATGCGTAACCTTTCGCCGCCTGAGTTTCCTGTTTTCCTGCTCCATCATTCTGCTGGTAACCTTCATCGTCCTGCGCATCGCAATCTCCGCCTACCCCGCCATGCGGCAGCAAGGCCTGGGCTTTCTCTCCGGGCGGGTCTGGGACGCGAATGCAGACCAGTACGGAATTGCGGGAGAGATCTGGGGAACGCTCTTTACTTCCATCCTCGCCCTGGCACTCGGCACCGCATTTGGACTGGCTGCGGCCATCTTCCTCAGCGAAGGCTACATGGGGCAGGCGCTCTTTACCCTTCTGCGCGTTTTCAATCTTCAGTTGCATCCCTTCTGGTCCAAGGTCCCTGACCAGCTTGAAGAGCTGTTAAAACAGCTGATCGAGCTGCTGGCGGCGATTCCCAGCGTGGTCTACGGACTGTGGGGTTTGTTCGTGGTCATCCCGGTAATTCGTCCCTTCTGCCACTTGCTCTATGAAAAACTGGGATGGACGGCGCTATTCTCGACCGACCTGAGCGGCCCCGGCGTGCTGCCGGCGGTGATTGTGCTTGCCATCATGATTCTGCCCACGATTACGGCCATCAGCCGCGACGCGCTTACCTCGGTGCCTCCGAAGCTGCGCATGGCCGCCTACGGACTGGGCGCGACCCGCTGGGAGACGATCGTCGGTGTGATTGTACCGACGGCGGCTCGCGGCATCTTCGGAGGCATGGTACTTGCGTTTGGCCGCGCCCTGGGCGAAACCATGGCGCTGGCCATGCTGGCGGGAAACTCGAGCCGCATCAGCCTCTCGCTGTTCTCGCCGGCCAACACACTGGCGGCATTGCTGGCCAATCACTTTCCCGAAGCTGGCCCCAAAGAGGTTGGCATCCTGATGTACGCGGCCCTGGTGCTGCTGGCCATCACCCTGATCGTCAACATCTTTGGCGCTTTGATTTTGCAGCGTGCCTCGCGCAACGCGGCGGAGTAATCGAAATGGCGACCGCAGACTTCAAGGACTTCAACTCGGGTATGGCGGATCCTTTTGCCGGAGTCGATTTCGGACAACTGGAACACTCCCTGCGACGTCCCCGCACGCTGATGGATTTCCTGCTCAGCGGCCTGGTGACGGTGATGACCCTGTCGGCGCTGGTTCCGCTTTTTAGCGTGGTCATCATGCTGGCGATGCGCGGTGGAAAGCGGCTCAGCATGGCGCTATTCACCCAGTTGCCGCCTTCGGCCATGGAGTCGGGCGGAGGCTTTGGCAATGCCATCGTCGGCACGCTGGCGATCGTAGGAATCGCCACGGCGATTACCATCCCCGGCGGCGTGATGACGGCGATCTATCTAGCGCAGAATCCAGACGGAAAGCTGGCTTCCACCGTGCGCTTCGCCGCCAAGGTGCTCACAGGCTTCCCATCGATTCTGGCTGGCGTGTTTGCCTACGGCGCCGTTGTGCTGGCCACCGGAGGCTACTCGGCGGTAGCGGGCGCGGTGGCGCTCTCCATACTGATGCTGCCCACCATCATCCTCACCTCGGAAGATGCGATTCGCATGGTGCCCTCGCGCATGAAAGAGGCTGCCATTGGCATGGGCGCCACGCCAACGCAGACGGTCTGGATGGTGCTGCTTCCTACGGCGATTCCGGGCATCCTCACCGGCGTGATGCTGGCCGTGGCACGCGCCGCCGGAGAAACCGCACCGCTGCTGTTCACCGCGCTCTTCAGTAATTACTGGCTGTATGCCCACGGCCAGATGCGGCTGATGCGCCCCACGGCGTCGCTCGCCGTTCTGATTTACAACTTTGCCGGCATGCCGTTTGAGAATCAGGTGGAACTGGCGTGGGCCGCCGCCCTGGTGCTGGTGTTGCTGGTATTGGCAGCCAACCTGATCGGCCGCAGCTTATCGGGACGGCAGATTCAACAGTCTTAGGAGAAATTGCAATGGCTACTGAAGCGCTTCCTTTACCTGAGTCGAATTCGCCGACAGGCGCACTCTGCGCGCACAATCCTGACGTGGTGGTTGACTGCAATATTCGTGAGCTGTATTACGGATCATTCAAGGCGGTGCGCGATACCGTGATTCCGGTGAGGAAACACGCCATCACGGCGTTCATCGGGCCATCGGGCTGCGGCAAGAGCACGGTGCTGCGCTGCATCAACCGCATGAACGACCTGGTGCGCGGCTTCCGGTTTAGTGGCCATATCCGCTATCGCGGACGCGATATTTACGATACCGCCATCGACCCGGTGGCAGTGCGCCGCTTTATCGGAATGGTGTTTCAGCAGCCCAATCCGTTCGCCACCAGCATCTTTAACAACGTTGCCTTCGGCCTTCGCCTCAACGGCTACAAGGGAGACAAGGCGCAAAAGGTGGAGCAGGCTCTGCGCTCTGCCGCACTGTGGGAAGAGGTGAAGGACAAGCTGCACAAGAGCGGCCTGTCGCTCTCCGGCGGACAGCAGCAGCGGCTTTGCATTGCACGCGCCATCGCCACCGAACCCGAGGTTCTGCTGATGGACGAGCCCTGCTCCGCGCTGGACCCGATCGCCACCCGCAAGATCGAAGAGCTGATGCTGGAGCTGCGCAAGAAGTTCACCATCGCCATTGTGACCCACAACCTGCAGCAGGCCCAGCGCGTGGCCGACTACACCGGATTCCTTTACGTGGACACGACCCAGGGCGGCCGCACCGGGTATCTGGTCGAGTTCGCCGAGTCCAAGAAACTGTTCGGCGCACCGGAGCACAAGTACACGCAGGATTACATCCGCGGCGAGTTCGGCTGAGACGCGGCGTTTCCCCGGAAAGGTCACGGGCATGCGGATACGAGGTCTCCTGCATGCCCGATTTTTTGCGGGCGGATCGATCAACCTGCCTGCCGTCAGGTCAGAGGCAGGGGATAAAACTCGCTCTCGACTGTCTGGAGCGATTTCCGGTTGCCGAGACATTTTGCTCTCCCAGGTCAGCGCCCCAACAACAGGGCGCGGAACCTGGGCCACCCGCCAGTTCCGGTATGCAGCCATCGGAGAAGCTCTCTCGTCGCCCGCCCATTTCTATTCTTCGATTCACCTCCGGCTGGTATCTTGGAAGTGACGGTTTGCGCAGGCTTCTCATTCCATATCCACATGCCGCCGAGCGGGGGAAATCATGCCCGAAGCCATCATTCAGGCCTCGAAGGTTGAAAAGTTTTACGGAGAGCATAACCAGTCCACGGTCCCGGTCATCGCTCCCACCGATCTCGCCATTGAGCCCGGCCAAATCCTCGCCCTGCTCGGACCGTCGGGCTCCGGCAAGAGCACGCTGCTGCGCATGCTCACCGGTCTTACCCGCCCTACGTCCGGCGATGTCCTCTGGCACGGCAAGCCCATACACGACTGTTCGCCCAACGTCGCCATCGTCTTTCAGAGCTTCGCGCTTTTTCCCTGGCTCACCGTCTTTGAAAACGTGGAAGCTCCGCTCAAGGCGCGCGGGGTCAACGCCTTCGAGCGCCGCAAACGCAGCCTGAAAATACTGGACACCGTGGGCCTCGACGGCTTCGAGCAGGCCTATCCCAAGGAACTCTCCGGCGGCATGAAGCAGCGCGTCGGCTTTGCCCGCGCCCTCGTCGTCGAGCCCGAAGTCCTCTTCATGGACGAGCCATTCTCGGCCCTCGACGTACTCACCGCGGAGAACCTGCGCAGCGAACTGCTCGAACTCTGGGGCAAGAAGGCCATCCCCACCAAGGCCATCTTCATCGTCACCCACAACATCGAGGAAGCCGTGCTTCTGGCCGACCGCATCATTGTGCTCGGCAAAAACCCCGGAGTGATTCGAACAGACTTCACGCTCGCCATGCCGCGCCCGCGCGACCGCAAGTCTTCTGAGTTCACCGGCTACGTCGATTACATTTACAAGGTGCTCACCACCACGCCAAGCCATCCGGAGATCCCCTTGCAGCCGCCGCAGGGGCCGATTGTTCCCTATGCGGCGCCGACCCGGGTTCACCAGATGCTCTCGCACGCGCGCCCCGGCGGCATCGCCGGACTGCTCGAACTGATCGATGAAAGTCCCGACGGGCGCGAAGACATCTATCGCCTGGCCGATCAGCTCTCCTTTGAAATCGACGACCTGCTGCCCATCGTCGATGCCGCGCAGCTGCTTGGCTTCCTCAAGGTCGAGGAGGGTGCTGCCCAGATCACGCCCGAGGGCCACGAGTTTGCCAATGCCGAGATTCTTCGCCAGAAGGAGCTCTTCCGTCAGGCCGTCCTCAGCCACGTCCTCATCCTTCGCCAGATCGTTCGCACGCTCGAAGCCAAGAAAGACCATTCCGCTCCCGAGGAGCTTTTCCACGACCTGCTCGACGAGCATTTCAGCGAGGAAGAGGCCAAGCGCCAGCTTGAAACCGCCCTCAACTGGGGACGCTACGCCGAGCTGTTCGAATACGACGCCGGACGGCAGCGCCTGTACCTGACCCAGGCCGAGAGCGCAGCAGGGACTGCCCAACCATGATCCGGCGCGTCCGCACCTTTGCCCAGTCGGTCGTCCGCGTCCGCAGCTGGTCCGTGCTCATCGATCTGGTTGTCTTTGCCGGCGTGATCGCCGCCTTCTACGTTTTTAGCGTGATCGCGCGTTATTGGTTCGCCGCGCCGGTTCCAGAAGCCCAGATCCTGCGCTCGCCCAAGGCTCTGCCGCTCTATGCCTTCTACTCGCTGGTGCGCATGTTTACGGCCTATGGGTTCAGCCTGGCCTTTGCCCTCAGCTACGGCTACATCGCCGCTTACAACAAGCGCGCGGAAGCCTTCATGATCGCCGTACTGGACATCCTGCAGTCGATCCCGGTGTTGAGCTTTCTTCCTGGCGTCATGCTGGCCACCGTCGCCATCTTTCCCAGCCGCCAGCTAGGACTCGAACTCGGCTCCATCATTCTCATCTTTACCGGCCAGGTGTGGAACATCGCGTTCAGCTTTTATTCTTCGCTCAAGGCCATTCCGCGCGAACTGCGCGAAGCCACCCGCATCTACCGCTTCAGCCGCCTGCAGCGTCTGCTCCAGTTGGAGCTTCCCTTCAGCACCATCGGCCTGGTCTGGAACTCCATGGTCTCGTTCGCCGCGGGCTGGTTCACGCTCATGCTCTGCGAGATGTTCACCCTCAACCAACGCGACTTCCGCCTGCCGGGCCTCGGCTCCTACCTGCAAACCGCCGCCAGCAATGGAGACACCCAAGCTATGGTCTGGGGACTGGCCACTCTCATCGGGTTGATCGTCCTGCTCGACCAACTCCTCTGGCGCCCGCTGATTTTGTGGTCGGACAAGTTCAAGTTCGAGCAGGTGGAAACCGTCGCGCCACCGCGCTCCCCGCTGCTTGCCATGCTGCGCAACTCCACCATGCTGCGCACCGCGCGCGTCTGGATTGTTTCGCCGCTCTCCGAGCGCCTCGTCCACTATCTCGCTTCGCAGCCCGAACTCCAACCGGAGTGCCCGCGGCCCGAAGGGCAGCCGAATCCGGAAGGAAAGTCCGCCTCGGGCGTGATCGCCCTGCTCATCGCCGCAGTCTTCGGAGCACTTGCGCTCTACGCGCTGTTCCAGGCCGGGCTGCTGCTGTCGACCGTCTCGCGCGCCGATCTGCACCAGACGCTTCGCGCCGCAGGAGCTACATTGCTGCGCGTGACGCTCTCGCTGCTCATCGCCTTGGCCTGGACGGTTCCCGCCGGTGTTGCCATCGGCTTCCATCCCCGCATGGCGCGCTACGCTCAGCCCTTGGCGCAGATCGCCGCTTCGGTCCCGGCCACGGCGCTGTTCCCCATCATTCTGCTCGGGCTCATCCGAATGGGCGGAGGCATCAATACCGCATCCATCATCCTGATGCTTCTGGGAACGCAGTGGTACATCCTGTTCAACGTCATCGCCGGTGCGTTGGCTATCCCCGGCGACATGCGCGATGTGGCCAGCATCTTCCGCTTCAACCTGCGCGAGCGCTGGATGACCGTCATCCTGCCCGGCATCTTCCCCTACCTCGTCACCGGACTGGTCACCGCCTCCGGAGGCGCATGGAATGCCAGCATCGTTGCCGAATACTTCCGCCTGCAGGAGCACACCTACTCCACGCTGGGGCTCGGTGCGCAGATCAATCACGCCACCGATAGCGGCAGCCAGAGCCTGTTGCTGCTCTCCACGGTCATCATGGCTGCCATGGTCGTCACCATCAACCGCCTGCTGTGGAAGCCGCTCTTCCGCCTCTCCGCACGCCGCTACCGCCTCGACTCCTAAGCCGCTTCCATGTTGCCGCTGATTCCCTGGAATCCGTGTGCCGCCTGCTTGAGCAGCCAGCGCAGAACGCGGGCGTCGTTGTAGCAGAAGGCAAGAATGTGATTCAGGGTGGAGAAACAATGCGGCTGGCAGGACTTTTTCATCTCCTTCAATTGCCCGCTATCGAATTTGTGATTTTCGATGGTGCCCCAGTCATAATGCGCCGAGTACATCGGGAAGCACGGCGCCAGCGTTCCATCGACCCGGATGATGAGCGAATTGTGACCGGCGCGGCAGCTCCAGTCTTCCAGATCTCCCTGCAGAAAATCCTTCATCTGGGCGAGTCGCTCGACGGAGTTGACCATCTTGTAGCCGGAGCGCTGCTTCTCGATGAGCCAATCGATGACTTCGGCGACCTTCGGCATGTCCTCCGGACGGATGAACACTTCGTTGTCATGCAGGTGATGGAACTGCGGCTGCTCGGTCATCGGTGATTCGCAGATGTGATAGTCCGTCGCAATGCCGGTGTCGTGCGCCAGTTCGGTGAGTTGCACCACATCGTCCAGATTGTTACGGCAGATGTTGATGTTCAGAAAGACGCAGTACCCGTACTTGTACTGCTTGCGTACCAGATAATCATAAAACGGACGGATAGGCACCATCGCCTTGGGCAGCCCAGGCTTCAGATCCCATGCATCCACCGCGAGGTTTACGGTTCCGACTCCTGCGTCGGCGATGCGGTCGATCACGGCGGGACGCATCAGGCGTCCGTTGGTCGGCAGATAGACCCAGAAGTCGCGCTTGGCGGCGTAATAGATGATCTTGTGCGCGAAGTCGGGACGCAGCAGCGGTTCGCCACCCATCAGCGCCAGCACCCGGCAACCGGTGTCGTGCAGCCAGTCGATGGAGCGCTTGGCAATGTCTTCGGTCATGCCCTTCACGCTGTTGTCAAAGGCCCAGCAGTAGTGACAGTCGAGATTGCACTTCCATTCATTGAACAGATATGCAATCAGGGGATGAAAGTCCCCGGGCAACAGACGCGAGCGGAAGTACGGAAACGCCCATCCTTTCATCGATCGGTAGATGTGCTCCGCCTTATAGCGGCGCACGCCGTTCTTGGGAAAGAAGTCCTCATCCGGCGCATTCATCAGTTCAGGCTTCTGCGGGAACAGGGGCTCAGGCAACGTTTGCGGTGCTCCTACCGGTAACGGAGGAGTGGATCGCTCCGGTTTCATCAGCAGGTCGTGCAGCGGTACATCCAGCCGATGCGACGGCGGGTCGATGGTAAAAACGTTCTGTTCTCTCTGCTCTGGCATGGTTTCCCCTTTTTCGTCGAACCAATTTGCTCATCCCTCCAGCAAGTTCAGCGGCCTCCGGCCATGCGGCGCCAAGCATCGAACGGCGTCCCGGCACGCGCCAGAGATAAACGCCATTCATGAGGTTGCGGACCTCGATCGGAAATAGATAGGAGTCACCAGATGAGACGGAACAAGAGAAGGTTGGATGGCCAGGAGGAAAAATACGCCGTTTACCTCGTCATCGGCTCAGTGCGGCTCGGCCGGCCGGCGAGAAAGATGGCCGCACTGCCTGCAGGGACAGATGCGGCCGCCCAATGAATTTCCGACGTGATCACAAAACGCTTGCGCTCGATACAACCAACTCCGAGTCGTTAGACAGCAGGAAACTGCTGCTGTAGAACGCTGATCATTGCCGGACTCAGCTGCTTGAACAGTTCCGCATTGTACGACGCACAGTAGGGGACATTTTGCACCGATCCATACACGATGGTCGCATCGGTATAGGGGTCTTCTGCGGTGGGAGTACCCTGTGGCCGCGTCGGGTCCATGGTGTCCACCGGGAAAACGCCGTAGGCCGTTTCCACATTTGGAGTATTCACATTGAGATTGTTTTGCACGATCTGCTGCGTCGCAATGGAATAGGAACGCGATGTCGCAGCCGGCGTTCCCTCCGCAACTGCGGGATCGACGTTGGTCGCAACGATGGAAACAGTGTAGTCGCTGTTCAGGTAGATCCCGAATGTGCGGAACTGTTGCGGGAAATCTCTGAGCGAGGAGGTCTCGACCTGCCAGAAGCCGTTTTCCGGACCACCCCCGGGGGGCGGCACAAATGCTTTTACGGTGTTGAGATGACGGTGCCCGGCCATCCACATGAGCAGGTTCGGAGTGTTCTGAAGCACCGCGACCAGGTTGGTCAAGGAAACGGCGTTCTGTTCGGTTGCGTTCGTATCCTTGGCGGACTCCCACCACTCCACCTCGGAGCCGATACTCCCAACCGCGATGGGCACATGCGCAGCGATAATCATAAGCTGATTGGCCGCCTGACCGGCAGCCAGCTCGGATTGAAGCCAGTTCCACCGTGTCGCGTCCAGAAAACCATGCCCGTGAATATCGTGCGAGCCGTCGGTCTCCGACTGGGTATCGTCAAGAACGATGATCTTGAGCGGTATCTCCGACTTCGGCACGAAGCTATAACAGGCAAAACCGCTGCCCATGGATGGATCGACCAGGTTGAGGCCGTGACCGGCCGGAGTGGTCGTAGTGTTGAAAAATTCTTGTATCCATTCCGTCCTTACGAGTGAACGGCGATTCGGATCGGCGACAACCGAAGGGGGTGGATTCAGGGTCGCGGCAGCGCCCGCGCCCTTGATGCTGCCGGTCGGAGTTGAGCCGTCGAGCACGCCCATATAAAACGTCTGTTCTTTCATGCTGACGGAGGTGTCGAATAAACATGGGAAATTCGCCAACTCCGGGGATAACACATCTCCCACAGCCCAGACATTGCTGCCTATATACGCCGGACGAATATTGAGTGTTGGGTCGGCATCGACAGGAATGGAACCCAGGCAGAAATGATCGTGGTTGCCGAGAACCTGATACCACGGGATCGACCGATCGAGCCCCGCTGCCTTGTAGGGTCTCTGATAATCGATGGCTTGAGCTCCGAGATGGGCGCCTGAGCTGGGAGTGATGATTTTGCCGTCGATGACGTCGATATACCACCGAAGCTCATTGAACTGAGTGCTGTTGCATGTGTCGCCCAGAGAGATGCCGAAATCAAATGGAGTTTGCTCGTGAAGGGCGTTTACCGTCTGAATGGCGGCGTCCAGAACATGCGTTGTGTACATCATGATGGGCGAGTAGATCGACGTCATGGGCGCCCCGAATCGAGGATCTTCCTGTTGCAGATAGATCAGCTGATTGGGAGCTTCCTTGTCCGTGATGTGAATGTCGGTGATGGCAAAAAAACTCGCCAACTGTTTCAGTCTCGCGGGTACAGCGTTGGCGTAGCCGTCCGGCATCAGATCGAACCGTTTCTCGATCGCGAGTCCTTTGCCGAATGTGTAATTGCCATAGCCGTACTTTCCATACTGCGACACCTGCGGCAGCTCCGTCGGATAGAGCCCCGTGCCCGAGTTGGGAGCGGCGGGTTGCGGCGGCATGGGAAATGAGAGCACTTGCTGAACCGTGGTGACCACGTTGGAATCGATTGGATATGCGGCGCCCCGGGTGCCGCATGCGGTCTCGAATGCTCCGAAATAGACGCACGCGACGGTTCCGGCCGTGCACTTTAGAAACACTCGACGCGATACGCCGCGGATCATGGTCAGATCGTCGCTGCTCAGAATCTTGTCACTTGCTTGTGAATCGTCGTTGTCCATAGCAGTCTCCTCCACCCTTATCGGCATTTGTCAGCCCGGACGTTAGTTGCCGCTCCATACGCGATCGCGCAGTTCCATCTCGTACCATATGGGGTCAGAATTGAGGAGCCGTAACCGGCAGAGCCGCGGAGTTGATGCCTTCGCACTGCGAGTTGTCTACCGCCAAGTTGCCCTGGGCATCCAACGTCAGCGTCCAGACGGAGTCGTAGTCGTCATCCTGCCAATCGGGAGCGGTTGGGGCGCCGCCGTTCGGGAAATAACTCGCAAGCAGTGCATTGACCGCCAGTGGCATGCTGTCGTGCTCCCACGAAAGCAGCACTTTCTGATTGGAGAATGTGCCGCCGCTGAAGAAAAACTCATCGGTTCGTTGGGGCGCGTTCGAAGCCAGTAGCCCGAAGCTCGTTACCAGGTGATAGGGCAAATTATTGGCGATGGCGTATGGTTCGGAAGTCAAGGCGGCCCTGACATACGATGCATTGGGATCAGCTGGAATGAGAGAAGATTCCGGGTAAACCTGTGCCGGGTCGATTGACCAGACCTGCGTGGGACTGATCTTGCCGGACAACGCAACCGGAAGAGCCAGCGCACGCCATTGTCCCGCGGCAAGATAGTTGCCGTCGTCCCAAAAACTCACCGGATGCGCCTCTGCGTGCCGAATCATGTAAAACGTTTCGTTAATATTAGTCCCCGCCGGAACTACCGCGCCGTTGCTGCCGCCTGTCACGGAAATACTGAAAGGCGTCGCCGCGCACGGAGTGTTCACCGCAACCAGTAGCGCAGGGTACGTGGACGGCGGGTTCACATTGCTGTTGTAGGTAGCCAGCGCGGCGTGTCCGGACGACGCAATGGAGATCGTATAAACATCATTGGGACCTGAATATTTCACCGGAACGTCCAGGTTATAACCTTCGAGTTTGTTGAGGTTGGCCAACAGCGCGCTGGTCACTTCCCAAGGTGACGAGAACACATAGAAGCCCGGTACGTTTGCCGTAACGATACCGGTTGCGAGCGCTTCATTGTCGCTTCCCTCGTCATTGAAATCGAGTCCCTGGCATCCCGGGCAGGAGACCAACGGCGCAGCAACTCCGCTGGGTAAAGGTCCCGGCGCATACGATGCGTTAAGCGGATAGCTGTTGGCCGTAAATGAAGTCGAGTCGGCACCCAGTAAAGTGGTTTGGTTGATAAGGGCGAACTGTTGAATCGTCTCAAGCGCCGCCATATCGGGATACTCGCCCGCGGTTTGCAAATGGCTCGCCGGTTCGAGCGCATAAATTCCCGTCACATTCTTGTTTCCCAAGACCTGCTGGCGGAGGAACGCGGCCATGAGCAGCGACCGCTGCAAACCCTGAGTGGTGAGGTTTGCCGTGCTTGCACTGACGTCTCCGGGAGCCTGGTAAGTCAAGTCCGGACTCGCCACGAAGATCAGGTTGACGTTGCCGGCGCTCAGCGGAGCGAGATTCCACGCCGCTGCGTCAGGGGTGGAATTTCCGCCGCATCCGGTGAGCAGCGCAAGGTAAAAAAACAGGAGCAGCGGCCATACGGTGAATTTCTGCTTCATGACTCTCCAGTGGCATGGAACGTTCGGGAGTCCTATCGGCAATCTCTGGCCTCAACTCAAGCTCCAGCATAGAATCGGGTGGCGTGCTTGATCTTCCCGAGCGGTTGAAAGACGTTGGCTGAACCATTTATTGTTGCACCCGAGCCAGGTGCTCAGGCGAATGCGTCGAATCAAGGGCAGGAGGTTGGCACTCATTGGTTAAATACTGGATGGTAGGGATTGGCGGATTCGTCGGTGCCATCGCCCGCTTTGCGCTCGGCAGCTATATTGGCAACCGGATGGGAAGCCGGTTTCCTTACGGCACATTTGTGATCAACATTTCCGGCTCTTTTCTAATCGGTTTCATCTTGACCCTGCTGGCACAAAGAGCCGACGCGAGTCCCAACTGGAGGTATCTGATTCCGATTGGATTCATCGGCGCCTATACGACATTTTCGACGTTCGAATACGAGACCTTGCGAACCGTGCAGGACGGACAGATACTGATTGCCTTTGCGAACGTAAGCTTGAGCGTGATCGCAGGTTTCGCCGCCGTGTGGTTGGGAGTGGTGGCCGGGCGGACATTGTCATGAACGAAATCGCATCTACACTGATCTCGAAAAACACGGTTCTTCATGCTCCGGCAAACGGCGCTTGCCCCACGGACTTATGAGATAGGAGGATCTCTTGCTTACGACAGGACCAGCCAAGAAAGTGTCGGTCTATGTGATGGAGGGCGAAAGCTACCACGGTGCGCCCGTGTATGCGGCCATTCTCGACTTTCTGTTTTATAGAGGAATTTCCGACGCAACCGTGACCCGAGGGGTGGCCGGATTCGGCGCCGATCACAAACTCCATACAAGCCGGCTGGTGGATCTTGCGGACAAAATGCCCATCAAGGTCGAGTTTATTGAAACCGCCGAAAAGGTGAATGAAGTCCTGCCGAAGCTTGCAGATCTGGTGGGTAGCGGATTCTTCGAGATCCACGACACGTCGATCGTGATGCCCGCAACCGTCAGGCATGCCCATGCTGCGGAGCCGCCCGCAATCAAGCGCGAAGGCGAGGCCAAGATGATGCGCATCCTCATTGGCGAGAATGACAAGTGGAACGGGAAACCGCTGCACGAGGCTTTGGTGGAAAGCCTTCGAGCTAACGATATTGCAGGTGTAACGGTCTACCGCGGCATCCTCGGCTACGGAGCGAATCGCCGAATCCATACAGACGCTGCGCTGAGCCTTTCTCACGATGCGCCAATTCTGCTCTCCGTGGTTGATACGGAAGACAAGCTTCGGGCGTTTTTCCCCGTCCTCGACCAAATGGTGAAGCAGGGATTAGTGGCGCTGTCGGACGTAGAAATCATCAAGTACACGCACGACTACTCGAAGGCGGAGCGCCGCAAGGAGGATCGCCCATGAAACTCCAGGGCCATGCGAAGATGCTCCGCATTCACTTTGGCGAAGACGACAAGTGGGAAGGCCGTCCTCTTTATGAGGCAATCGTCGAACGGTGCCGACAGTTGGACATCGCGGGAGCGACCGTCTTCCGGGGAATCGAAGGGTATGGCGCCAGTACCCTGATTCACCGCCCTCATACATTCCGGTTTTCGTCGGACTCTCCGATTTTGGTGCAGGTGATCGACACGGAAGAGAAGATTCAGAAGCTGATCCCGGTATTGGACTCCATGATCTCCGAGGGGCTGATCGCGATGTCGGACGTGGAGGTTATCAAGTACGTTCATCAGAATGGCGAACGCGCAATGTGACGGGCGAGACGAGCATGTATATGTACAGCAGGGCGGACGACGTGGGAGTCGGTGAACACCCCGAGCCCCTTATCGCGCGGGGCTCGCCTTGCAAGGAATGCCGCACGGGTAACAGAACGGAATATCGCACAACACGGCAGGCCCGCTGACTGTCGGAGCCAATTTAGGTACCACAGAAAGGACAGTCCCGGCTATCATAGCGGCTGAGTGTGCGTCGTCCGCAGCTTTCGATGTGGCTTCGCAGGGTGCACCGATGACCAGAAAAGACGATGAGTTCGAAACGTCTTCCGCGTGGGAAGGGCGAAAAGTGCAGTGCACTGCGTGTGCCCATACGGTCGGATATTCCAAAACTCATCCATATTGTCCTCTGTGCGGTGCGAAGTTGGAATTCAGTACGCTGAACTATTCCGGGCGGTCGGAAGAAGTTGTCACGGGTCGCGACAGATTTCCCGTACGGCGCCGCACTACTTTCGTGGAAAGACGCCGTTGCAACCGAATTCCCTGCAGGGAGGTGAAGGCATGCATTCGCACCGCAGGTTCAAGCGGCGTCATCGCGGAGATGCCAAACATCAGCCGGAATGGGATGTGCTTCAGAAGCTTCGAGCAGTTCCGTCCGGAAGCTCCGGTTTCGATTGCGACGTACTACACCGAAGGCGGTCAAAACATCTTTCAGGATGGACGGATTCTTTGGATGCGGGAGATGGACATCGAGTCAGGCATGTCAGAGTACGGCGTCGAGTTCTCACACGCGCGCTATTCCTGACGACGCCTTCCAGCATCCAGGAGCAGTCGATCTCCCGTGTCGGTCTCCATTGCCAGGCGGGCAAACACGCAAGCCAATAGTCGAATCCAGTTCGGCTCAACTGCTCCCGGCATCATTGCCCGGCAATGAGTCATCCCAGAACTGTCGCTAACGGAGGGTACGCCAATGCCACAGGAAGCTGATCGCCCTACCAGTGATGAAGAATCTCCGGGGGCTAACCGTTCTCCCGCTTCCATAGCCGGAACCACGGATCGTTCGCATAGGTCTGGTCGTGCTTCTGGTTCGCGGCCTTCCAATCGGCCATCCGAAGCGGCCTCTTGTCCGGCAGCGTCAGGATCTGCTCCAGCAGCTCAATTTCGGCAATGGTCTTTTCGACGTCCATGTTTCAGTATGTGATGTCCTGAGGCATTCTTCGGTTCCGGATACCTGCGGTGCGGCTCGGGTGACACACACAATTTCCCGTGCGCTCAACCCCTGCTCGCACCGCCTCCCGCTGAGCGGCTAAGCCGCTTTCAGCTTCCTGCGTTCCTCGCGCAGAATCGGGCGCAACTCTTCGCGGAGTGCGGGCGTGTCCCGCTGTCCGTACTCATGAACGGCATGCGTTACGGCAATATCGAGCAACTCTTCTTCATCTCCCAAGATCGCCATGTCGCACGGCTCTTCGGCTAGAAACAAGCGGTAATCGATTCGGTTTGGACTGTTGGCCACTGGCTCACCCCATTGTTGGGTAAAGCTTAACCCCGGTTCGGGAAAATGTTCAACGCTGGTTTCCTACCATGAGGCGCTCTGCCGGAGAGCAGATGAATCCTTGCTCGGCCCTGCAGAGCGGGTTTTTGCTTACCGAGAAGCGAGGAATTTACGAACATTTTAGGAACTTTTACGGACGCTTTAACTTCCTTCTGATTATCGTGTATACGGGTGACCTTGAAGGAAACGGCAGCAGTGGAAGCGGCGATGATCGTGAACCGCTTTGCTTTGGTCGAACATCAAAGAAGAAGAGGAGTTTATGCAAACGTTGCAGGATATTTCCGCTGAGGAATTGGCCAAGTTGTTCTACATCTACCGTGACACGCTGGCCTCCGATTTTGGATTTCAGAGCAGCGAAGGCTGCGTCTCATGGGAGCAAATTGCCCCGGAGCATCGTAACTTGATGATCGCAACATCACGGCTGGTGTTGCACGATTTGGCCGAGCGAAAGTCTGCTGCCTGACGGCCGCAAGACAGGGTTTCGCAACTCCATGACTGCGGGTTTTGCTTAGCTGACACGAGCGCTGAACGGTGAGGGCGCCGGCAGAACTCAATGCCTTTGCCGGCCGGGTACGGACGCTACTACCCTGTCCGACATCTGCCCTATGCCCCTGATCGCCAACAACAGTATGGAAATTAGGAAAATAGCCGCAATCCAGACCATGACGATACGAGCCCAAAGAGGCCGCTGACCCGATGGATGCCAATTCCTTACCATCTCCGGAATGGTATTGGCAGGAATTTCTACCTTTTTCGTGCTTCCGTCCGGCAGTGTGACCAGGACTGCGGCGGGATACCGTCCTTTTGGAGCCCATTCGTATTGGTACGAATACATTCCGCTGGCAACCTCTTGCCGAACCAGCCTGTTCGACTCATACCAGTTACGCAATAGGACGTGCTGCTTCTCATCCACTATCTGAGTCATCAACGTTCGATCATACGAATAGTGGCGCTCCCGACCGGAAGACGAGAAAACGTCGGTCAACATCCCATCCGCGTTGTATCTGTACCGCGCCCAATGGCCTGCATCGTCTGCGGCCTGCAAGATTCGAGAAGCCCCATCGTAGTGGAAGCTGATCCAGTGCCCATGAGGGGTTTCGATTTGTTGCAGGTTCCGCTGCGGATCGCGTGCTAATAGCAGACGGTTGCCCTTGGCATCGCGCATCTCTGTCGGTGCGCCCTGTGCCATGTTTTTGGCGTTATACGACTCGGGGAAACGAATCTCTGAGCCATCGGCAAATTTGGTCGTCCATCCGTTCCCATTCCACGACTGTGTCGCTTTATAAAACCGCGTAGAGGTTTCAGTGTGCTGGAATACGGCGTCTGTGTAGCCTGTGCCCTTCGAAATGCGATCAAAGTAGATAAAGTCGCTGTCTTCGAGTGCGATCAATTGGTAGGTATAGGGATTTCGAGTGCCTAGCGGGGCGATGTCGTAGGGGTGATTGGTGTTCCTCCCGAAGGCATGTACCGGGTTGGGATGTATCCAATCGTTCGAAACGTAGGTGCGGGTCAGGGGGACCTGGAAAACATCCTCCAGATAGAGGTCAGTCTGGCGGAGAATGAAGCTCCCATACCGCAGATCGACTTCGAAGCGGTCTACGGGGCCAGCGTGCATTGTGGGCATGGCACAATTGCCCACCTGTGGAGCGACTTTCTCCGCATCTACCGTGGCGAAGATACAAGGGAATTCACCGTTGAATCGCGGTGCCGCCACCACGACCGCTTGGCTAAATTCCGGTGCCGAGGCTGCTTCCGTGTGAACATCTGCATATGCGTCCGGTTCATAGATGACGACCCTGCCAGATACGAGGTCAAATTTCCTGTGCTGTTTCTCAAACACAACCTCAAAGGTGGTGAACGTCCACTGTCCTGCTCCTTTCCCGCCGATGACATGAACGGTCGCCGTCCCATTCGGCCCCGACACCGGAAGCGTCAGCCGTGCTTCCTGCCATCCTGTTTCATCGTGCTTGACCTCTCCTTCAATGTTGTTGCCTATCGCTATCGGTTTCCCAAGCAACTGGACGAGATCATCGTTGGAGCGGATGCGGGTTAATACCTCGTTGGCCACCGCTGCCCGTTCCGTGTGTCGCCGGGTATAGATCGCGGTTCCTACAGCAATCCCAACGAGCAGGCATCCCACGATCAGCCCAAACAGGACGGTCTTGCGATGGGAATACGGTACTTGCTTGCAGTGGCCGCAGAGTGGGCACACGCCACCTGTCTTTTGGGCATCCTTGAGAGAGGTATCCAGAATCCGGTCGACGGAGGAGTTGACCTGTTCCTCCGTAGGATCAAGCTCTACACCGCAGCCGTTGCAATTCATTCTTCCCCCTCGCAGTCTCGAGACCCAGATCGTCCAATTAGTGAGCGCATGGAACATTCAAGATGCGCGCCGCTTTTGCACGGGCATTGTAAGCTCGATGGCCTTCGGAGCGCACATCTTTCTGGGGGGAAGCCAGCTCAAACCCGCTCGTGGCCAAGCATGTCAAGAACAGACTTAAATGAGTAATGTATTTTCGATCTACCCTGCTGAGCCAGCGAGGCGGGATAGGGGTTGAACTGATTCCGCTCAACTTCTTCTTTGCCGATTGTTTGCCGACCACACTGCCCTGGGAACTCATCTCCCATCGACCGCTCCCCGATCGTTCCTCAATTAAAAGCTTTTATTTAACACGTCTGAATTCACAATTTCATCAATGTTGTCGGGGAAAGTGTACAGAAAATCGCAGCTATGACATGCCGGAAGTTGCGGCCGGCGACGCTCGATGTGTGCGCGGCGAAACTCTTTCATCTTTTGGCCGCACCAAATATCAGCGAGGCTTTCGGAAAATACGTTCCCGAGGCTCGCCTTCTTCTCCCAATCGACACAGCAGGGGCTGACCTTACCATCCGAGTGAATAGCCATGAGATAAAAAGGGGAAGGGCAAACCTGCTTTGCTCGTTCCTGCGCCAGGAGGGGGTCTCGGATTACTGCGTGACCATAGGCGTCGGCCAGGAGGTCGCGGCCCTCTGTCTGCGTCCAATTATGAGGCTGCTCCAACGCCACCTCGTCCGCGATTCCATCATAGAGTTCATGCAGCCGGGTGACTTCCGCCGGATCAAATGGGTCGATCATCTTGACATAGATGAACGGCTTCAAGGCACCAGCCGCATCGCGCCTCTCCCGCACGGCCCGGACATTATCCGCGATAACTTGAGGCGTTATTAAAGTGCCGGTGATGGCAGCGTGCCGCGAGGAGCCCGTAGCGTACACGCTGATCCGAAGGTAGTCGATGCCGCTTGCAATCAACTCGTCAGCCTTATCAGGTGAGAGCATGCTGCCATTCGTGGTTAGCTCGGTGCGGTCGGCGATTCCCTGTTCATAGCCGTAGCGGATCATCGAGAGTGCGTCCGGATGAAGAAGCGGCTCACCCATGTAGTAGTAGCGGAGAACTTTCAGCCTTCCTAAAGCGAGAACATCGTCGCAAATCTTCCGGAATTGATCGAACGCGAGACGGTGGAACCCTCCCGCACGTTCCTTGTAATTGTTAAGTGATTCCGGACAGAATTTGCATCTGAAGTTGCACCGATTCGTGAATTCCAGGAATAAGCCGAGAGGCGCAGGCAGAGGAATACGCGGAGCCAGGGCCATCTTATTAGTAGAATTGCCAAGCTGCGAGAAAGGTTTGAGCGGCTCCATGCATCTTCTCCGTTTACGGGGCTGCCCATTAGGTTGTCACGCGGAACGCCTCACGCTGCGGAGCCGTCGAATGAGACACAAGAGGCGGCACAATTCGTCAGCGAGGGCTGCTGTACGATACTGAACGGGAACAAAGCCGTAACATCAGGCCGCTACAAGAAATACGTACTTTCTTATCTATAACTTATATGAAGAAATGGCGGAGAGGGAGGGATTGCGACCCGTCCTCTTTATAACCTTTAGATTCTAAACCTAGTTAGCGTCTAACTACCCTATTTCTTACTACTTATCCTACTGCAGCCGAAACCGCACCAAACCGCCCGGTCTCGCAAGTATAGGCCCAAAACCGCAATTTTTCGAACGAAAATAGTAGGACAGTAAGAAGGTATGGCGGGGAAGTAAAGCACCTTGAGGGGGAAGATTTCCGGAGCCACCTGCTGCCGGTCACGCTGACAAAAACACCATATATAGTGGCACTTCCCTTTCTAACACAAACTCTACCCCAGTTTTCCACAATCTGTGATAAGATTCGGAGC
>Ga0316217_10001923_pt1 | contig 26084 bp, 30 predicted proteins | sample 1anoAmetaG_FD_203633 | JGI IMG/M metagenome (GOLD analysis project Ga0316217, IMG submission 203633) | Freshwater microbial communities from Trout Bog Lake, Wisconsin, USA - 1anoA | ecosystem: Environmental > Aquatic > Freshwater > Lake > Hypolimnion/Profundal zone | place: USA: Wisconsin...
AACCCCAGCGAATTATTGAAACCTCACATAGTATTGGAATGACTGCCATCATCGAGTGCCAAAATATAATGAATTAAGGATTAGTATAGAACGAATGATTAGAATGGATCAAAGCTGGAGCTCAAAAGAAATTGTAAACAGTTAGAAATATTTGAATTCATAATCAAACCCACGATCAAATGCTTCAAATGCCCATTTTACATCAATTGAGCTACAATAAGAGTAACATTGCCTTATCTACAATAATACTAAGAAATAAGTATTCTCAGCATTTTGAGCATAGGCCGCTGAAAGTTTCATTTTTGTTTTTTGGCAATTCCTCAGTATATGTTATCTGGCCGCAAATTTTAAATAATTTCAGTTTAGTTCATGAGTCTTTTTCTATTTTGATAATTTAGAAATGTCAAGCACATTAAATCTCAAATTAAGGCACAAGTCTCCCTACAAGACCCAATTCTCGGGCAGCAAGCAGAAGCCCGGCACTGACCAAGCTCGCAAAATCTATCTTAACTAATTGTCAAATATGAGAGGGGCTAACGCTAAATCAATCGGGGAGGAGTCGTATAGAAAATTTCATAGTTCCTCTCGCAATATGGTCAAGGACCTTCATATCAATTTCGAAAAGCAGCAGAAATTCAAATCGCAAGAGAAGGAGCCCTTTTCTGATCGGAAAGCCAATGAGAAAAAGAAATGTTCTCTCTCCAAAAATGACTTGAATACTGGTAGGTATTCCAAATTCTCCAAGAGCAAACTTTTCACCTCCTCTTCCAAGCTGGAGAAGTACGGGGCTGATAAATCCACTGCCATTGAAACCCTCCTCACTCAATACCACCAGAAGGAACAAAAACTCAAAGAGGACAAGCAGAAGCATCTGTAAGGCAAAAACTGCAGAGTCATCGTGATTGACGGCAATGAGTAGGTATAGCATTACATTGAAGTGGACCAAATGGGAGATATAACAGTTGCCCTAAAAAAGGAGTATCCTAAAATTTGCTATTTCAAGTCAGTGCCAGTCCAGATAACTTTGGACTACCTGCTGACTCAGAACTCTATTTGTGGGCAGTTTCTGAACGGCCAAAGTTTGTATCTCAAGACGGCATGCAGGTAGAGGAGTGTCGATGAGCGGTAATCTCTATCGCTGGACAACTTCTAGATAATAAAGCTGATCGGAGCAGGGGGGTTTTCGAAGGTGTTTCTGTGCAGATTCAAAAAAGATGGAAACTTCTACGCCATGAAGGTGATTGACAAGGAGGTCATCATCAAGAACAAAAAGAAGAACATCATCATGAACTAGAGGAACATCATGAAAAACATTAACCATCCTTTTCTCATTGAGATGAAGTTTGCATTCGAAACGCAGAAGTTTCTCATCTTTGTGATGGAATATTGCCCTGGAGGGGAGCTCTTTGGTCTCATCAAAAAATACAAACGAATCAGCGAAGAAATCTCTCGGTTCTATATCATCTAGATATTCCTAGGCCTCTCCTACCTCCATCAAAACAAAGTGGTCTACCGCGATATAAAGCCCGAAAATATCTTATTGGGGCAAGATGGACACATCAAAATCGCTGACCTTGGTCTAGCCAAGCCCGATATGTTTGATGGGTAATTAGCGCACTCTTTCTGCGGCAGCCCTGAGTACATGTCACCTGAGATGATTCTTCAGTACCTTTCTAATAATTCAGAGTTGGCCATACCTACCCAGTTGACTTCTATTGTATGGGAGCTTTACTCTATTAGTTGCTGATTGGACTGCCTCCTTTTTACAGTCGAGACACTAACTAAATTTATGAGGCTGTGCTTTCGGAAGATTTGGAGTTTCCCTAAGATGTACCTTTGACGACTGAATGCAAGTCTTTACTTCGAGGTCTGCTGTGCAAAGATTCAAAACAAAGATTAGGTATTATTTTCGTTATTTAGGCTCAATCCACGGTGTGAAATAGATATTGGCGCATCCTTGGTTCGGCAAAAATGCTTATAAAACATTCCTCTAAAAGAAGATAGCACCCCCCATTACCTTCGACTCAGTGGGAAGGATAGACTTAGACAAGCAATCAGACGATAAGAAGAGCAAAGAACTGGAATAGATGCTAAAACATCAAAAGAGTTAGAATCTAAAATTTAAGCATGAGATGAAGCAATTTTACTTCGACTACTCAGGGCTTACCTAGTAATTCGCCAGCTAGAGCCACAACAAAGAGAACAAACAGAAGCTGCTGTTGAGAAGTTCGAGCAGCAGACGGTTCAACACTAGTAACAACAAGTCCAATGACCCAAGTTTATTTTGTAGGAAGAGCACAGAGAAGGAAAGATAGATAAATAAAACTCTCAACTCTCTCAATTCTTCCAGAAGATGATATCACTGTTTATTATTTCACACATCCAGCAACTACTACTCACTCCTGCATCAGCAGAATGTATTGATGTTGTTTGTTTACTATTTTTTGATCTTTGATGCAAAAATGCCCAAGAAGGATTGATGTAAGTAAGTTATATACACGGCAAATAATCACTTCTATCTCTAATCGCCGAAATTGATAAACCATTTATCTTTCTTCTGGCTGATCTCTTCTTTCTCTGTGAATACTTTGCCTATCTACTCGTACTTCTAGACTATGTTGTCAAGCAAATCTATCAAAATTGCTTTTCTTTCCTATTTCCCTTCCCCGACTATTACACCTTGAAAGGCTTTCAGAATAATTGCTCCTTTCAGGGTGCTTTTGACGTTTGAGTCTTCTACCCCCTTGTTGATGAGTATCAAGACTTCATTCTTGATTTAGTAAGGAAGTTCTCCAACTATGAAGGGGATTGGATTTTATATTTAAGTGATTTTAAGCTCAGCCTATTGGAAGGCTTTTTACCAATCGATTTGAGGGTAGTTGATTCTCTATTGCAGTTTGTAATGAACTTATCCCTCCTTTTTGGTAAAATTATGAATCTACGACCAATGATTGTTCCAAGGCTATAATCTTTTTCTCGATAGCTGCTTCCCCAACTATTCGTAGTAGAATGGACAGTTGAAAGGAGTAAACACGAGTTCCGAAGAGCTCTAGATAACAGGCTGGCTCTTACAGTAGAGAGAAAACGTGGAATTGTGTACCTCATAAGTTCTGAATTGCTTTGTGGCTGCAACCACCACTAAGTTTCTACAGTTTCTAATAAAAACAGTGCTCTAGCAAGGGCCAATAAAGATGAAGCAGTTTTGAGTGTCATCTATATAGAGATTAGCTGTGATGTCGAAAATGAAAAAGGTGCAGTCCTTGCAGTTATCGATGTTGAATTGCTGCTATTTGATGGAATCGATCTTTTTGACTCTGAATGTTTGGGTCTCGTTGATGAAGCGATAATCATCAGGGTTGACTTTTTTCTTGATTGTTTTGGGCTTTAAAATATTGGCATGGAATTTTGGTTTTTATTAGACCACTTATTTAGGTTATTCGGGTTTGTTGGGTGATTTTTTCTACTCCACGATCGGCTACCTCATTACCCTGTTCAGAGCGCTGGACTCTTCCTCTTTTTTATCAAGTTCTTTCTAGGAAAAAGGCTAGATATGATGGTCCTAATGGTGTACTAGTTCAGTGCCTTCAACCTTTTAAATTCCCTCGTTGGACATTCTCAACTCTTCAGTCAAGACATTGGTCTCATTCTCGAGGTGTTGGCCTTTGGGACTGTGCTCCCCTATCTGGGGGTTTTCCTCAATCTAAAAAGTTTCCTCGTGGACGTCATACGAAAACTCCTTCTCCTTGCGTCTCTTGGGACAAGGACAGATATTACCCATAGTTTTGAATTTAAGATGTGATATTAGAATTTGAAACATGGGTAGAATACGATTATCAAGCATCATTTGAGGAGAGTGCCGAAAATGAAGTGCACTTCTAGTTTGCCGTCCTAGGGCAGATCTGTGCAGTGGACTGCGTTTAAGACGCGGTCTGTTCCGAATTTGGCTCTGATTGTGTTCGGCTAGAGTTTGCGAGCGATTTAAGGGTCGTATGGGCCGCAGAGTTTGCGGAACTTTTAGACTGCGTTGTCTTGCCGAACTTCCAAAGCGATTGCTGGACCTGAGGCCAAGTGGTCAATCATTTTTTTCTGTTCCGGCAGAAATTTGTAGGCCTAGTAAAACTAGGTGGAAACTGCATGGTCGAACCATATCATTTGCATCGCGCTGACTTCGAAGCCTGAGCTGAGAATAAAATCAACAATCTCCCCAATGTGTTTGCTCTTGACTGCATGCGGCTTAATGATGCAGAGAGTGCTATTTTCGTAATAGGGACGAGACTACATACAAAAGTACGTACCTTGACTAGTGCTTCACTTGAGAAGATCAGGTTCAACTCCCTTTAAGCGGAAAGGGGAGCATCACTGCCGTGACAGGCGTTTTTTGTTCCGTCTTACCCATACAAAGCTCTCAGAGAACCTGGGGCCTATTCTCGTGCTTTATTGGAGTTGGTAGGTCCAATAAATTTCCTCCATTTGTTGATGGCGTTTGAGGAGAGAAGCTCCATGCCGACTGAGTAATCTGAGGTCATGAAGTTGAGGAGGGTTGGGAAGAATGATTTGCCTACATGCTCTTTATAGAACTAGGTGGCAGCTTTCTCGTCAAACTGGAACATCTTCAAATTGCCGATGGTGAACTCCTTCTCTGTGGCAGCGATCATTTTGCCAAAGTTGAGGTAGGCATTTGGTTTTAGCATGCCGTAGGTCCTGTCTAATTCAAAACATACTTGTTCGAGCTGTCTTCTCCCACCAGCTACTTCTTGGTGAACTCATCTCCGAAAGCAACAATCTTGAGCTGCCTGTTGTAGCAGACCACCACGTTGCCGATATACAGATCAGTTAGCTTGATTTCTGGGTAGTTTATCTTTTTGAGGAATATTTTGTGATTCTTGATGTCGTACTGCAATAAGAGAGGTGTTACCATTTAGATCTGTTGTCCAGGCATGAAGTAGGTGAAGTAGAACTGCTTGATGATGGACGCCGAAGGGTCGAACCACTCCACAACGAAGGTGTATTTGCGCTCTGACATGTAAGTTATATTATCTATTCTAAACAAAGCCACCGCCTTGAAATATCCAGCTGGCAGGATCAAATTAAAGTGCATCATGAAGATCATCTCATTATGTTCGAACTGTTTATCATCGCATTTGAGGATTTGGCTTGACCCTACAGTGTGCCCAGATGTGCGTCTTCGCCCTGAATTAGTTGGTGCTTACCTTGCCCAAAACGTAGACGTAGTGATAGTAGTCTTTGTTCTTTTCTTTGTCCTTGTCGTTGAAGACTAGCTCCTTTTCGCTTTGCTCTATCGTCGGCTTGAAGATTTTGTAGGGCCATTGATTCTTCTTGCCCCAGTCGTACTTCTCTGATTTGTCCTAGAAATAATGGTTTCGGATGTCAGGATCACCATAAGATACGCAAATATAGATGCCTTTGTTTTTCAAGACTCTCGAAATCTCTCTCAGCATCTTCTTAGAATTCTGCTTCGAGTATGATCCACACTGAATCCTTCACTAATTACAAGTATGGAGTCAAGCATGCCTTTGTCAATGACGCAATCAAAAGTTTCGTTTTCGAATTCCTTCATGGAGCGCACGTCCCCCAGTTGGTCTAATTGTCGATTGGCATACATTTGAAGGTGGGTTCATAGCCATTGTTTTTGTATTTGAGCTGCATGTCTTCCACAACTATTTCCGAAAAGTCGATATTGGTGATGTACTTGTATCCTTCTGCGTACATGGCTTCGCTAAAAGGAGAGTTGCCTGCCCCTACGTTCAGAATCTTGCTGTCGTATTTAATGAACTGAGAGATGATATCTCTCAAGTTGGCCCAGTTTTGGTACCAGTCGAATTAGGTGCAGTTCCTAGATCACCAAGAATCTACTCAGCGTATCTTTTCTCCCAGAAGGCCTGCTTGCCGTAGTGGCTGTTCTTTTAAAAATACATCCAGTATTTAAATTATAAGTTTTATTAATCAACTCCAGCAACTCATATCCGACTCTGGTTGAGGTCTGAGCAGAGAGCGAAGGGTGGTCTACAGCCTGCCGCCTATCCGCAGATGGAGCATTGTCTTCGGATGACGTATGGAGGCTAAGATTGAAGCAAGGAGATTACAGGGCAAGTCTTTTCTATTCTATAACTGTACTTGCAGTCTAAATTTCCCCACATTATTGCCCCCCATCTTCTTCAGCTTTTGAGGATCAAGACTATGTTCTGGAGGGCAAAGTAAAATCCTAATTTGCTTTACCTTCATCAAGAACACTTAGTATCAAGATAGAAAAATCTCTAAATTAATCAATACAAGCTGCTAAACATAACATCTACACACTAGCGATGGAGTATTTGGGTTTGTCTCTTAGGAGCAGGTTCAGGCTCAACTATTTTTGCAGCTATCAGATAAAACATCAAACATTCACCTCTACAGCTACCTTGCTATGACTGGTATTAAAATATTAGAATATTCATCAAGACAGCAGATAATCCAAAAAAGAAAGGAGGTACTGCTGGTGCTCTTTTGGTACCAGTTTTGATAACTCCTCAATCTTTGAGTTGATTTCCTCGATTTACTTCTATGATCTCTGACGCTTTGTTTAATCCTTCATCTCTTAGGGCTCTCCGTTTGCAACGTCGTCAGAGTTTTTACATTCCTCACATTTACAGTTGCTGTTGCATTTGACCCCACTATTATAGCATTCGCAATATTTCTTGAGACAGTTCGATTTCTTACAATTACAAAACTTCTCTCCTTCCTCGATTTCGATGTTAGGCCGGTATCGTTTTTCAACTTCTCCCTGGTTTTAGCAGCCAGTACATTTGCAGAGCTCATTGCACTTGCGAGCTAACTACAGAAACAAATACCTTGGGTGAAGCACTAGCAATAGTTTTTAGTGCATTTGGATTTAAGGCAATTACATCCGAAAATTTTTGATGATTTTTTTATCAATTACTGCATATTTTAATTCCCTTCTTTCCTCGAATCTTCCTCCATAGCTGGCTACCTAGCTTCTTCCTAGCTAGGATGATGATGACTGTATGGCTTGTTTGTAGGCCTAGGTGCTTCGTTCAGGATGATGATTGTTTGTTCGTTTTGCCTGGGGATGAGTATAGTGGGTTCAGTGTAGTTGACAAGATTGATGCTGTCGATTACCTGTTTTCCTTCTTCCATGAGCTGCTAGTAGCTGTCCTTGGGGTTGGATTGGAGCCCTCTATTTATTAAATCTTTGCTTTCAGACTCTTTGCTTTGTTTTGATTCTGGGTTAGACATTATTAATTATTTGGCGTAAATCTGGTTTTAATTCGATTACGAGCTGAATTTGTAAGAGAGGCTCAAATTTAAATTTAGTTCGATTTAGGTTCGAATTTGAGATATAAAGACATTTGACTGAGGGTTTGGAACTAAATGGCTGAAATTGTGTTGGAATTTAACTTATTTCGGTTCTCCAAAGACAATCGCTTCACTCATTATTTCGAGAATTGGATACGGAAGCAGATATTTTTAGTAGATTTCCTGGAACAAAACTTCTTAACCTAAGGTAAATGAACAAAGCTTTTACAGTCAAATGCTTAATGTTTCTACATGTTAGAGATAATCAAAACATATTGAGAGATTGAGCTAAAGTATAAAAACCAAGATTATGAGAGCCTCATCCCCAATCATATGTGAGATGCCTTGATTCTTCTGATGAAAGTCATTATAAATTATTGATAATAAGAGATAAGTAAATAATATTGAGGAATGAATCAAATAAAGAATGGTTTTACATTGAGCGAATCCTCGACTTCTACCCCACCTAGCACTTCTGCGCTGAATTTAACACATTTTTTTGCATACTGCAGGATAGCAGGGAGTTTTATTGAGCCACTCCAGTTCGCGTAGTTAAAACATTGGCTGTAGATCAGCTCTTGCAGATGTCCTTCTTACAGCTCTCCTGTGTTGTAGATCACTTTGTAGTGGTTTGGGACTACGCAGCCTTTGCTGGATTGTTGGCTCACGATGAAGAAATCATAGTCAAGGCTGACTACTTCTGAGTTGACGAGGGTGCCTGGTGGCACATTCTTTTTATCTTTTGTGAAGAATCTTTAACTACTTTTGAGATTTACCATCACAATGGTCAGTCGAATCTGAGTTTATCCATAGATTTGAAGGACGGCATTCTGTAGCGCTGAAGCATAATTTTATTGATAGAGCTTCACTTGATCTCCTGTACAGCTGTTCATAAATATGACAATCTATCGTGGAAGGGTTTTGTTTCTTTTCTGGTAGTTTTAGATACACTTTAGGCTTGAGGCAACCATTGCTTTGAACTTTGTTTGGTTGTTTTGGAATTATTTGGTTGATGAGGCTATCGAAGAAAAGGTGGAGTTGGTCGTCCCACAAGCTGCCAGTATGTTTTTTCCTGCTTTTTCACTTGAGTCCAAACCCAATAGCATTACTCCTTGCAATCTTTTCTACATTTACTAGTCAAAAGTCGTCGCCCAAAGTATATTGCCTCTTTTGGCTGCCATTTGCAAAAGAAGTTTGGTATAGACTGTCTGCAAGCCACTTTTACGTTGAAGAGTACTCTCCAAGACAAACTGGGTTAATACTTGTGAATCAGGCTGAATGGCTAAAGTGTATTTCTTGAATTTAGCATAACTGTTTTTGAGCCTAGTGGGCAGAACGACCATCAGAATATTCGGGTCTAATTTGTGTGATAAGGCTTTATCTATCGCTTGGATTATACTTTTCTCATCCTGAACTTCCCCCATTGAAATCTGTGCCAAATTTAGTTTCAGGAGTAGACTTTTAGACGTTGTTTAGATGCAGGAGACCAGCTGACTTATATCTGTGGTTTTAAAATAGAGAATAATGCAGCTTAAGTCGTGTTTGTGGGAATAAATTGGATCTTTGAAGAGGCTAAAGAAGGATTATTTCCCTTTATCCACACATCTGTTTTGACCCAAGCTGAGGGTGGGTGGACTGATTATTTTAGCCTACATTTGATGAGGTTTAGTTTTTAATTTGATTCCTATTTCTTATAGCTGTTAGATTTCTCCTTTCGCTTATAGATTTCCTATGAGACTTTATATTTGTTCGAGTTTAACAGTAGAGGAAAAAGTCATGGCGTCGTTGATAGCCTTCCTCCTTTTTTCATCAAAATCTGTGGGAATTCCAGTCATCAGGCAGAATTATGGTAGGAGATAAGTTTTGGAGTTCGGACCTCTATTATTTTTGCTGTAAACCTAGAGCAAAGGCTGGTTCGGGTGCAAGAGAGTCAAGTTATATCGCTTGGTGTAGTATTCTCCCAGGGTGGGGTAGTCATTGCTAACTCTCACATCCTCAAGCTTTAGGTCGAAGACAACATTGATCACTCGATAGAAAGTTTTTTTGCCGTAGTTGGTCATAACCACGGTGTTGTTGATAATCCTTGTCACTTAATTTCTCCTCTCCTATTTGTCTTTGCCTCTCTGCTGCTAGTAAATGGCATTTATTGTGGTGAGCACAGTGGCCCCATTCACTATCTTCCTTGCTGTATCTACTCTTAGATACATTCCTCTTTCTAATTACATGCAGCTTGAGCTGAAGCCAGGGTAAACAATTAACTTGTCGATCTTTTGTTATTTTTTTGTGTCGAAGTATTTCCCTGGCTTTCCTAGATCTTCATAACCGTTACGATTCATCATTCCTCGAATTGTGACATTTATGAACAGCTGTAAGACTTTTTTGTTGATAAGGTCATATGCTTTTGTTTGCTGGATGCTCACTCTATGGGATTCCGACTTGACTTAGAATTATTTCTCCGCCGATTCTTCATGGCTGAAAATGTTAAAGCCTCTGGGGATGGGATTCGGTATGTAAGTCCTGACTTGAGGCAAGATGCTGCTGACTATTTGTTGTCTGAGTTTGGTGTTTCTGGATTCAATGGGGGGAGTGATCTTCATGCTGTAGACAAATATTTGTTTGATATTTTTCAGGCAGACTTCGAAGTGGTTGGATTGTATTTGAACTGGCTTGAACTTTTTGGAGTGGCTGCCTCGAGCCCGAAGAGGCAGGTTTGCAATTTTATTTTGCTTTAGTTATTAGCAGTTCATCGAGTCGCGTGTCTTAGTATTGTCCTCGAGTATTTTAATCTACCTATCTATAAAAATCGCAACAAGTTTTCTACAATTGGGCTTCTAGGTTTTCTACAACTTCAACAGAGGCATCAAAGAATGGGAATGATAATAAATCGGCCAAATAAAATCGCATTTGCTTTTGCTTGCTAATTGCTGGTAGAAAAGCAAGTAGATTGAGACCCCTTTCCATGATGGGCTTCGATTCAAAAAACCCAGAAGGAGTTCAAACACCAAAATAAAGGTAAAAAAAACGAGCTAACCATAGTTTCTTGAACTCAGTAGACTATGAAGTATATATTATTCATAAGCATGCAGACAATATGAAATGGTGAGTCCTCATGGACTTCAAATAACAATCTTCAGATCGATCAAAATGAGCCTGAGCTAGTGAACGTGAGCTTCTGTCGCTAGATTTCTTAGCCAGTCAAGCTAAACTCTAGCACATAGGCTCATAGCTACGTCTATATAAAAAGGTTGGATGGTCCAACAGAAACAAGTGTTAGCATCCAAGTAAAGAAGATGGCTAACACAAATTTTCTCAAAGGGTAATCAAAGAAAGGATGTCTTAACATGTTAGTTTAGCAGTACTATACTATTTATTAGTCTAATAAAGATAGAATTTATTCAATAAGATCAGTAAATGTACTTGTACCCATCTTACCATCCTAAATTTGCTGAAATTTAAAGTATACTTTTTCGGAGACATGTCGAAGTGGAGGAATATTAGATCGATTACAAATTGATCTGTTCATATTGCTCTTAAATAAGATACTTGATCTCTCCACCCAAGCTAACAAAAACAAAGCTATACTTCATCTGAAAGTGACTCATCATAGCCCACCTCACCATTTAAAAATGCACGAATAATCTCCTTTCAAGTAGATCATACTCCCAGCATCAAGTTCCATACTTCTACACCTTACTATATTGAAGGGTCATCTTGTTGCTTTCTGTCCAACTATAAATAAAAGTGATATCAAAACAAAGCAGGGGTGCTTCTGCCTCACATTTTATATAAATGAACATACGACACTTACTAGCTTGCTTTCATTACTATGTATTATTATAATACACAAGCAGAATGCTGTTCAGGGGTTAGCCCAGGCTATCAAGCATCGTCTCCTATGATGAACCTATAAGGCGCGTGGCCTATAACAACCAATAGCCGTGTTTCAGCTGTCGCAAGTTTTTTTCAGGGTCGCATCAATGCAGAATTTCGTGCGAGTATTGCCATGACTTCCATCTCAAAAAAGACTTGATTGAGAACATGTGTCCCCTCATCTACCCTTTGGCCAAAAAAGAGCAAGAAAAAAACTCTTTCTAGTGCAAAAACTGTAGAGGAGAGGGTGCTTACACTGAGGAGATCGAGACGATCAAGTATGAGTCTAAAAATAGATACGAGGAAAGGGTGAAGTAATGGGAGACGCGGCTTCCATAAAATCGTAAAGAAGAGAAGCCAGGGCGGAGAGTGCTCTACCAAGAAACAACCACGAATTAAGTCTAATGCCAAGAATGCCACGGAAAAGGGAGGATAATGCGGATGTAGGCATGCTGCAACTAAGGTTGCCGAAAGTGTAATGGGGACAGGTATATAATCAACCCTGTCTGGAAAAGGTACAGGAAGTAGCCCGTCACCAATGATGTATCGTTTCAATGCCCAATCTGCCTCATGGATGTGGAAGTCGATGCTAAGAAGTATGTGCTGGATTGCCGGCATGAGTTCCACCCCGACTGCATCTTCAGGTGGATGAAGACCAAAAAGAACTGTCCTGTCTGTCGGCAGTTAGACGTCTATATGGACGGAATAGAGTTCCCGTCAAACTTCGATGTTGGAGGGCAGGCTTAGGAACCCATACATTTGAGGACCTAGGGGCCCATTCGTGTGATAACAGATAGCTATGAGGAGGATTGGTGAGATGAGTGAGTGATATTCGATGGTTTAATCTTGAATTATTATCGATTGTTAGCTGTCGACAAAAGCTGGGCACTGAGTGGCAAGTTTTTTACTGACTTGCAATAGAAAAGCTAGTTGATTCACAAAGATATTAAGATTCTGAATCTACTAGAGTTTTTCGGTTTGCCAAACTATTATCATACTTTTTGAACATCTAATAGGTGAGATCAACTCTTTCAATGAAGTCCTCTTGGTTAGAGGGGGCTTTTAGTTTAGTTGTGGAAGTTGAGCTAGATTCTACTTTTGATACAAATCAACTTATAATAGATGCTATAAGAACAGCTATTCCTCAACGAATGGGGGATTTGGTTTTGCTTCTTAGGGGAACCCAACGAATCCAACGATAAGTACTACTAAAACTTCCAACTCGTGTTCGCCCTCCGCTCTCCTCCCGATCTCGCCTACTGCTGGAATCATTTCGGTCTCAACAACCTTGACAACTTCCTTGTGATGTCCACCAATCGTCAGAAAACGTACACTCCAACCTATAAAGTTACTTAGTTAAATAGAAATGGAGGAAAATAAACTCGGTGGAGTATTTCAAGAAGGGCATTGAGCCGAAGTGGTAGGACCCCAAGAACGAGAAAGGAGGTCGTTTCGTGTTTTCTGTCAATCGCACCCAATAAAACAAAGACGAGATCTATTCCAACCTTGTTTTCTATCTCCTGGGAGAGGATTTCAATCATAGTGAGCATATCAATGGCTTCCGCTTTATCTCACCCAAAAACAACCAATCCTTCTACAGGGTTGAAATCTGGGTAGATTTTGCCGACTAAGACTATGATTTGCTCAAACATTTCCAGACACTGCTCACGGAATTGTTCAAAAATTTGAATTTCGACTCAAAGTCAGTGCGTTTCTTGAATAACAAATCTTAGCCAAAGGAGGGAACAAAAGAGCAGAAATGATATTTTGTGATATTTGGATTTTCCTTCAACTCTTGTAATATTACTACATAAAATGTCCACACGCACAAAGTACACCCGTGCCAAAGCCGACGATGAAACCAATGAGCCTAAACTGGATACTGACATCCTCATGAGATTCTCACCTTCCTATGGTACCCTTTCGTCTACCCAGGCAAGTATGTGTCACGGTCACTTACTCTCTTCTTCGGGGAGTCAAAGAATTTTGTTACGATCAAGGCGGCTGAGAAACTTATGGACAAGGCTCTATGGGTTGCTTAAGTCGTTCGAAGAAAAGTCGAAGGACTCCACATGATAGTCAACGTTTCATAGAGAAAAGTTGTTGATATTTGGGAGCCCACAGAAGAAGGTCTTGTGACTGTCAAGCAAGAAAGATTCCTCACCATCCTTGAAGTGACGCTTACTAAAGCACCCACCCCTGAAGACAAAAAGCATCCTGGCTATCATGTCCCTCTTGCCGTCACAGCCGATTATCTTACCAAGGAGTCATGGCAAAAAGGAGAACAAGAGAGAGCTGAACGCAGAACTCAAGAACCTCGAGAAAATGCGGAAAGGAGGGATACCAGAGAGCCTCGTCAGAACCGTGAGGAAAGGCCTTACCGCAGGAACAGATAAGAAGGTGCTGAGAGAGGAGGCGAAAGGAGACGTGGAAGAGATAACAGGTAGTGATATTTTGACACTTGTTTATGAATAAAAGCAAAAGACTATCAAGAACATTCAAAGATGCATCTAGTGGAGTGTTTTATCAAGAAAAAGAGTATAATTCATTGAAGGGTAAAATAGAATGCTTCATCATCATAGCATTCCCGAATTGATAATCTGAATGATAAAAATATAAAATGTTGTCGATTTCTGTCTGAAAATCGAAACTAGCTGAACAAAAAGTTAGCTTTTACGATCCTGGCAATCTTTCTTCATAAACAATCATTTAAATGCTAATTTCAAGATCTCAAGAAGTGGTGTTGAAAATTCAAATTTGCAACTGGAATTACGGATTTGATACCATTTTATCAAACCAACCATTGAATTAAGTATAGAGGACCTGAAAGGTTGCAAAATCTTAGAATTAACTTGTAAATTAGATATCCTTTCCAATCTATAAACATACTCAGCCATCAGCCAATCAAGGCAAACATCACACAAAAGTTTGATTCTGGATATATTATGAACTAATTCAGTACACTGAAGGTTCCAAAGGTTTTTTTCTTCTTGGCTTTAAGAGCTAATGAGCCTGTGGTTCTGACCATTTCCGATAATTTTTTTCCCAGTCAGATTTTTGTATTTATCGAGTGGAATATAGTAGATTTCATAATTTAAAATGGGACTTAGTTTTACTAAACTTTTTGACTCACTCTTCGGAAAGAAAGAGCTGAGAGCGCTCATGTTGGGTCTTGATGCTGCCGGAAAGACTACAATCCTCTACAAGCTGAAGTTAGGAGAAGTGGTATCATCAGTGCCCACCATTGGATTCAACGTTGAGACAGTTGAATTCCAGAAGGTGAAGTTCACCGTGTGGGACGTTGGAGGACAGGACAAAATCAGACAACTGTGGAAACACTACTATCAAAATACACAAGCTCTGATCTATGTGGTCGACTCTTCAGACAAAGAAAGAGTTGAGATCGCTAGAGAAGAACTCCAGAAGATGTTGGCTGAGGATGAGCTTAAGGATGCCGTGCTTTTAGTGCTTGCCAATAAGCAAGATATGTGTGTGATGAGTGTTTCTGAAGTTGTGGAGAAGTTAGGTCTCCACACCTTGAGAGGAAGAGAATGGAACATCCAAGGCACCTGTGCTTTGACTGGAGATGGCCTCCATTAAGGCTTCTCATGGCTCAGCAAAGCTACCTCAAAAAAATCATGATCTTCTATCAATCATTTTTAGAGATTTACCTCTATCAACGAATTCATTTAATCAACTCGCAGTTTAGGCACACTGCTCAATGAGAAACCCAAAGCTTTCTAAAAACCGTTGGCTCTAAAAATCCAAAAGAGCTATAAAGGGAGTGTTTGGGATTAGCTCAGCTCAGCTATTTACAAAAGTAAGTCGACTATAATCTGGGCGGATATTAAACAATAATAATATGGAGGAATCTGTGGTCCTCTTGAAGAAGTACCGTCTTCTCGAAAAGATAGGCTCCGGATCCTTCGGGTCCATCTACGTCTGTACGAGCTTCTGCAATTAGGTCAGCACATCGAGACGCACGAACGCTTCGCAGCCAAAATCGTACACTTACATCGAATTAGTAAAAGAAGGGGAAGGGCGATGGACAACTGCAGTACGAGATCAAATTGTACCAACTCTTCCATGGGATAGGTAGGTTTGGGGTTATGCAGCGGGCATCAGCCGGTTGATCGATTATGGTTCGGACCCAGAAAACGATCGCATCTTTATGATAATCGATTTGTTGTAGTTGTCCTTAGAGGACCTGTTTCAGATCTGGTACTGAGCTGTAGATTTAGTGAGAAACATTTTTCGCTGGCGACTACTCTTCAAATCGGAATACAAATCATTACAAGATTGGAGCAAATCCATCGCAAGGGCTTCGTGCATCGCGACATCAAGGCCAATAATTTTATGACAGGATGTGGGGAGGATAAGAAGACTGTGTATATCATTGATTTTGGACTTGCCAAGCGCTATAGAGACCTCAAAACGGGTCAGCACATCCCCATAAAGGGCGGCAAAAGTCTAGTAGGAACTGCACGCTATGCCAGCATAGCTTCGCATGAGGGATATGAACAATGCAGACGAGACGATTTGTAATCTTTGGGATATCTCTTGCTCTATTTTTTGATTAGCAAACTTCCATGGCAGGGCATCCAGATCCACTCCAAAACCTAGAAATACGCTGAAATCGGAAGGCTCAAAAAAATAGCCCCCATCGAGGAACTCGTCAAACCTTACGGAGAAGACGCGCTAGTGCTAGCTCGCTATTTTTAGTATGTAAAGGGTCTCAAGTTTTAGGAGGAACCGCACTACCACTACCTGCAAAAGTTGTTCAAAGAAGTGCTGGTGAAACGGAAGGAAGAAAATTTGGCTTTCGACTGGGATAGGGTGGGTTACCCACGTCGCAAGAAGCGCTGATGAGATTTTTGGATGCTGAACTATTATAAATTATATACTAAGTGCATGCAAAGATTATTTTATGTGGTCTCCCGTTGGCTCGAGGAGGACGGCTCCAAACAATCCGAACGTATCTCGGATATGATTCGAAGCGATATGGAAAGTATTGGCTTCAGATACGCTGATATCGCGGCCAACGAAAGACAGAGATAGGAACTTTACCGCTAACGTGAAAAACTTATTCGCGAAAAAGAGAAGTTGGAGGAGCATAAACGTCAAATTTAACGTGAACGCGAAGAAAGTATAAGGATTATGCATGAGAGAGAAGTGCTGCAAAGGCAGAGATAGTAAGCAGAAAAGAGGTTGGAGGAGGGGAAAAAAGAAACTGAGGAAATCCGAGAGGAAAACTAATAACTTGATCGCAGACGCAGAGGAATGGTGGAGGAATATGAGAGACTGCAGGATTAGCGCAACAAAATACTGCAGGAACGACAGATGCTTTATGAAAGAATGCACAAAATAGAGAAACTACAGCAACTGCAGAGACTTTACCACGAATAGCTGAAGAAAATCAAGGCTGAAGCCGAAGGCAACAGAGAAACTGAAGAGTAAAAAGGAGAGGAACAGCAGAACGAAATGCCTGAAAGTTACCAGATTCATTAAGTACATGAGTTAGAAGAAAAACCGGAGTTGAACACCATTCAAGGTGTGAGCAACGCATAGGAGGAATCAAAAGGAGAATAGAAAATTGAGTAAAAGTAGGAATAGAAGAACAAGTTGCCTCGAGATGAATGATTCAATACTACTCATGCCATAAATGTCTTAGAAATCAAAAGGACAGGTTTGCGATAAGTTATTAATAAATATCACGCAGCTTCATTCTGGATCTCTCCCAGGAACTTCTTGAAGTAGGGATCTTTATCGAGATGATATTTTTTGCTGCATAAAGATACAAGTACAAGATGTTTGTGGTGCAACGTCCCAGGTCGGTTGGAGAATAGTGCAGTTTGGGCTCAAATAATTACCCTAGCGTCCCTTTTCTCTAGCATTCTAATCTTTGCTATTATCGCTCCAAAAGTTATCCAAGCTAAATTTGGCGAGAGGTTGGACCATAGTAGCAAAACATGTTTTCTTTGAGTAGTTCATGCTGACTAGATTGAGAATAGGAGGGTATAGGTCTATTTTTTTTCCCCATCAATGTCCAGCAGGGAGCTCTCTTGCAAACTGGCCTGAAATCAGCATCATACTGCTGTGAATGTGGCTAAAACTTCTTCACAAGCAGAGTCTTCTTCATATTCTTTGGCCCTTGCTTTGAAATTTCACTAGTCAATGTGAAGTATCTATCCAGATGGGGAATCTAGACCTGGCTACCTTTTTTAGTGAGTGGCTCGGCTATCTAAACCAAGATGTCCTTGGTCCTAGGCGCATTGAGGGAGATAGATTTGATGAAAGGTTTGTGGGTGACATGACTGATTTTGCGGATCTGGAGGTTGTTGGGTCCAACATCATACTTTTTGATATACTTGGGGTTGGAGGAAGGGTTCTGCATGTGCTATTTGGCGATGACCTTGTCAGTGATTATGAAAGCTTCCATTTTCTACTATATTATAGTTCTTCTATGTTTATCTAAATTAACACCCTTAGGAAATCTAGTAGTTTTCTAAAATTATCTACCCAAATTATTCCCTAAATATCCTTATTTCACCCGCGCTTCAGTGACCTCGCAGTCACAAATCAAAACGCCTCAGTCTCTGTATAACAGCAAAGGTGTCAAAATATGGTTATAAACGAAAATTAAAAAATCACTCAGTTAGTGGTTTCGACGAGCTAGAACATTTTTTTGAACAAGATGTGAGTCCAAGATGGATTGGGCCTCATTTATTAGCTGGGATTCAAGCAGTTGATTATCAACTGCATGCAGCTCAGCATTATTTAATACTATCCCACGTATTCAAGCCCTTCGGGACACAAAAAGATGCTTTCATTATAATTTTTGTTGCGGTATAGCTAATACAGTTTGTATTAAGAGCAAGAGTTGGGGAAGCAACCCATGAGTATTCTGAAGGCTATGATTCCGAGTGAGAAGATATCTTGTTTGCTGCTAAAGTCCCAGCAGCGTTGGCTGGTTTATGGAGGGGCGAAGGGAAAGGTACGACCAGGCAGATGCTTTTTCATACTCCCTTTTTTCTATTTGAATAGCTTCAAGAGAGTTTACTAGTGGTAGGCCTCTCCGAAATCAATAATTTTAGGGATGCCTTAGGCATTCAGAATGATGTTATTGACAGACAAATCGAGATGGGCAATGTCGTAGGACTGCAGGAATCTGATGGCGTTTGCAATATGCATTAGCAGATTGAGTTTTTTCGAGAATGTTGCGGTGGGGCCATTTTTTACTAGGTAGTCACCTAGGCTGATACCTGGGATATAGTCGATTATCAGCTCATCTTTGTAGCGGCTGTTCTTTTGCGTGGTTTGGTAGTATTTGGGAAGGTACATGCATTCAGCTCCCCTTAGACACCTAAGTACCATTTTCTCATATTTGATCATATCATAAATTTTCTTGCGATTCTGAGTAGAGAGTGTGTGTTGGGGAGTTTTGAAAACAAGCGCCTTTTCGATAGTAATCGAAGTGGCAGGGGCCAACTAGTTTTACTTGCTAGCTTATTATGACTCCTCAGGAGATTAGGCTGATGTGCTTTGGTTGGATGGGCTGTTGTAAATATCGTTTTTGAGGGTAGTGAAACCGTATTTAATTTTGGCTGGCAGGTAGATTATTTTTGTTTTTGAGGTTTCTGCGATACATACTTCTTTCGCGTTTCCGTCGTCTGACTACTAAATGTAAATAGTGCTAAAAATGCAGTTGTTATCATAATTTTGGCAGGTTTTGGGTTTGTAGCTGAACATCAAATCACTGCAGTCGTCGCTTTCTTTGAATTTTTTGGCCTTTCTTAAAAAACTATTTTCAGTAAAGAGCACAAGTTCATGCGGGATGGCTCTGTTGTTATAGACATCTACCATCTTATTGAGGTTCTAGTGGTAATTCCTCTAGTACCTCGCTTTTTTTGCTTATTTGATCGAACTTTATATTTTGCAGTTGGAGAGACCCAAATTTTAGCGGATGCTGCTCAGATTTGAGAGCTAGCCGTTTTGCGAGGTGAAATAGGATTGGATTTGTGTGCTGGAGTTGAGGAGTAAGGAGTACTTGGTGATTATGTTTGATTTGTACAGAATGAGGCTGCAGAAAGATTTGGCGAAAACGAGGCATTAACCGGCCAGGATTTTCAGGTTGTTGAGGAGCCTATCTTTGAGCTGGTCGCAACCTAGGTAAACCCCATGCAGGAACTCGTATTGAGCGGAGTGGGGGTTGACTATGAGAAAGACTGGTGACTTTTTGCTGATAGAGTTGATAAATGCGATAGTTTTGCTGATATTTTTTTTAATTTAACTTGATCTTGGCCTCAGGTAATTACTCTTTTGGAATAGGGCTATACGCGACTTTATTTTTAGTGATTTTCCTATCCAGAATCGATATAATAGTTCACTGTTATTATTTATCTTGGCGGTGAAGGTAAGTTCGATGCCTTTGGACTTTTCATCTTTGAACAAACCTATGGTTTGTGTTCCTCCTTGGCAAAGTGACTTTTTGAAGATGAGGAGTATGTTTTCGAGTTGGTCTGCTGCCAAACAGTTTTGCCTTGAGGTCCTTTCCTATTAGACCTTGTGACCATCAAACTATATAAAAAGGGCCATCCGTAAGAAATATTATAATCGCCCTTTTGCACTTTTTTTAGAAATATTCGTTTTAGCTATATACAAAAAATTTCGACCTTTTTTCCGATCTATGGTGACCATTTACATGCATTTTGAATTTTTGGAGGCTCATAAAAATTAAAAACCCTCCATATTAGTAAAAACTTGGTTAGAATAGCCTTTTTTGGAAAAACGAAAATTTTGCTGAAACCAGATCTTCAGAACCCCAGAAGAGCTGAAATTTGATCAAAGCATTTATCTTTAAAATAGTCCAACGTAGTCCTATTTTTTTGAACTCCTTAAACTGGTTTGCCCAATCCTTGCACGACTCCCTTGATAAAAAGTGAAACTGACATTATTTGTTAAGTTTGGATCGTTTCTAGAGCAAAGATAGTCATATAGCTGTAAAGCAACAACTTCTAAGCACTTTCTCGAAGATCCGATTTCTGAAGCTTTTAATAAGCATCTTTATTTCAGCAGCCATTATATCCAATTATTTAAATAACCAAATACCCATCATTCAAGAGCAAGTGCAAATAAACATAGTTCTGACATTGAGGCAGTCCTCAGCTCTAAGCTAGTGTCTTATTCTCGATATTTTTCTATTTTTTTTCTTATTGAAAGTTTAGCAGCTATGGCAGAGACTACAAACTTTTTGGGATAGTTTGAATAGAGTTGATTAGCGATTGAGTATTGACTTTTTGGAAAAACGGCCAACTTTTGAAAAGATTATCTTTATTTAAAGAATTCTTCTGTAATAAAACGCATATTCAGAAACCCAAAGAAGGAAAGGTTAACGACCGACAGTGTGCCTTGTATGAAGCAGGCCAGTCGACAAATATTTGTTATTTTGGTTAATTTTCATCCAGAAAGTAATTTTACTGGATTCAACTACTGGTACTAAAAACCAGGATACAACAAAACTTCAGTTGGGACGGTTGGACGCAGTTTTCAAGAGATTAGATATTGAGTTATTGCTATTGCAATAATAATAAAACATCAGGACGAGTGCTATCAGGGTTTGAAGGCCAAAATGTCTGAGAAGATGGACCTGATAGCATTGTAATTGTGGTTCATTCCGTTTCTTCTAACTTTTTTGGAAGTCAGGTAGCAACTCACAGCCTCGGAATCGACGAAATCCTTGAAAAGGATCCGCATGATCTTGGTGTGTTCACGGACGAACTGTTGTTCTATGAAAAATTTCCTGATGGTTGGGACTCTGATGTAGTTTCTGTGGTCGATTCTGTTGATTTGTATCCACTAGATGAACTCTTGCAGAGTAATCTCCATTTGGTATTTTTGAATGACCTATTATATGAGTTGGGGGCTATCTTAGATCTTATTCTGCAGACGTCGGAAGAACATCCTCAGGATGTTTGAATTTGCGTTCCTTCCTTCTTTCTGCTCAATCACCAGGGCCTTTGAGCTTTTTGTATTTTTGTTTGAGCTTTTTGAAGCCTTTTCTTTTACGAGCTTAGGAATCTATGGAGTAATTTTATGTTTTTTAGCCTTGATTTACGCTTTTTCGGCGGATTTGGCCTCGGTTTGAAGGTTGTGACTGTTGCTAAAAGCAGCAGAAATATTTTGTACTGGTTGCAGTTGGGCATATTGACTTTTTTCGGAAGGAGCACTGTAGGGGAAAAGGGGCTAAAAGCAAGGGAACATCGGTGAGCAGGCGTGTAAGTTAAAGAAGGGGGCATAGGGGTAGTAAAAAAGGTTGTTGGCTTGCATTCCTGGAAAGTTTGGAAGTTTTATTTGGTGAATGATTTTAATTATAATGAGTCAAGACTGCTGTTTCGATTAATTCTCTGGGATACACTAATATAAGGATGTTGAAGTCTCGAGGAAGATTGAAAATCCCTTGAGCCTGTAAATGGTTGTTCGCTGCTTCCATTAAAAAAGGGATTAGTTCCAGAATTCCATTTGAAACTTAATTTTGATCGATAAAAGAAGATCTTACATTATGAGAAATTGCTGTCAGCGATATTCTAAAGTTTGAGGATTTTGGCCGATATTCTTTTACTGTAAAACATTAACTTTTCGTCTTTGTTTAGGCTGTTTTCTTGAAAAATCGATATAAGGCTAAACATCGGGTTTTCAAAAAATAGGAGACATAGATTTAAACGAACTCTCTTTTGCGCGTTTTCTGGACTTTCTAAGTTATTTCTTGGAGTTTCCCTCGTCTTTTTAAACTTAGTAGTTTTTTGTTATCTCTCAAATCTTATTGCCATAGAGCTTATTTATTTCTGCAGCCCTTTTTCATTAATTTCCCACTATCCAGTCTTAAATCTGTCTTCTGCAGAGTTTGAAAGGTAAGTTGCTGGCCCCTTTGGAAATTACTGTTAATGATGGCCCAACCAATCCAAAAAAATCGAGATAGGCATGCCAAAACGATCCTTCCTGCGAAATTGGTTTCTCAGTAGGCAAGTTCCCTTTAATACAGGGGTGGGAAGTAGCGGTTCTTATTTCCTAATAGATTTCTATAACTAATCACGGGAATCTGAAAATTTGAAAAGATACACTTGAACAGTAGGGAAATCGTATGCACAGATTTAGTGCAGAGAAGTTTATCAAAAGTTATTGTCTTGAACTTTTTGTTGCTCAATACTTCGTCTGCAATAAACAAACTTAAGATCGTTCAGAAAAGAAACAACAATTAAATGGGTTGATGTGATGGGGATTCGCGAAACTTTGAGGGCGGATGTTTGTTGTTTTGGAATCAGATAAAATTTGAAAGTTTGCGAATTGAAGGTTTGGAGCAGTCTAGAGCAATAAACGGCAATCACTATAATGGGCGGGGTTGAAAGTTTACAAAGGCGGGTGTTCTATAAATAAATTGGCTACACAGCCGGCCAAAACAGGTAGACGACAAACTTTAATTAGCAATAATTAGGAAAGATCGTAATAAAGATAATTCCAGGAGGAAATAGAGCTGATTTATCCAGACACAAATGTAAATAAAATCTGTCTCACCTGCTTTTGTGGCTCAAATTTAATATTAGAAACTTATCTTTGTAGCTAATTATTTGAATCAAAACTCTTTAAAAAGTATAGAAGAATCAAGAAACATTTTTCCCGGAACTCGATTGAAAAGGCCTGCGACGTTCAACTGCAAATCTTTGGTAACCTTGCATGAGCCTTCGAACTCCATAATCTTATTTTTAATGCTTATAATAATTGAATGAGTTTGCTTCTGAGAGGAGTCTTCGAGAACCTGGCCAGCGCCCTCCAAAACGCTATCCTTCAATTGAATAGAAATGGTAGGTTCCCCAAGCCGGCCAACCACGGCGCTCGCCCTTGCAGCTCCGTTATGAGACGATTGAAGAGGAAGGAGTACTACAGACGGTGGAAGCCCAAAACACCCTTCGATACTGAAGATCTCAACATCGATAAATGATCCTACTGAAGAATATTAATCACAGCTAATGTGGGGGATGGGGGTTCAACCTCACCCAACAAATGTTTTGACAATCAGTAATTAAAGAGGCTGTAAAGCAAACTACATAATAGGACTTTCAAACATAACAACTTATAATTTATATGAATACCCTTATTGTATTGCTCATGCTGGTGGGAGTGTGGGCTCGGCTCGACATCTCTGCCTACCGCAAGTACATCAAATCCACTACTTTCCAGCCCAAAGTTATTACTTAGATACCTTCCATATCTCTCAGTGACCTGCCTCCTTCCTTTTGGTGGGGCAATGTCAATGGTACCAATTATTTGACATTGCAGAGGAATCAGCACATTCCCATTTATTGTGGGTCTTGCTGGGCTCACGCCGTCACCTCAGCCCTCAGCGACAGAATCAAAATCTTAAGGAAAGCCCAATGGCCTGATGTAAATCTTGCTCCCCAGGTTCTCATCTCCTGTGATTAGATGGATAGTGGATGCGATGGAGGGGACCCGAAGAACGCCTATGAGTGGATCCACAAAAACAACATCACCGATGAGACCTGCTCACCGTATCAGGCTTACGGCCTTGACAACGGGGTCGGCTGCAGTGCGATGATCAAATGCAAAAATTGTCTGCCCGGCCAGGGTTGCTGGGCACAGGCTCGTGCCAAGATCTACGGAGTGAAAGAGTACGGACTGGTCAAGGGAGAGGCGGCGATGATGAACTAGATTTACCAGCGAGGGCCAATAACCTGCTAGCTGGCAGTGACGGATGAGCTGAGAAATTATACTTCGGGCATATTTGTGGACAAAACTGGGAGGATGGCCGATGACCATGTTGTTAGTATAACTGGGTGGGGGGAGGAAAATGGGACCAAGTATTGGAATATAAGGAATTCTTGGGGATCCTACTGGGGTTAGGGTGGCAATTTTCGACTTATCAGAGGTATTAACAACCTTAATATCGAGGTAAATTGTTCTTGGGGAGTACCAACAGATACTTGGACCCAGGATATCAGAAACTAGACCAAATTAGCCCCCGAGGACTAGAAGCCTAAATTCAACCTAGACTAAACTTATACTTGCAAAAGATAATCTTCTAAAAATATGAAAGAACACGTGACAAGCCCGAGGCCTCACTAGTATCTCAATTTGAAAGATCTGCCTTAAAGTTGGGATTGGAGGAACGTAAATGGGGTCAATTACCTCTCTTGGAATAAAAATCAGCATATTCCGCAATATTGTGGCAGTTGCTGGGCCCAAGGCCCAACCAGCTCCCTAGCTGACCGAATCAACATTGCAAGGAATAGAACTTGGCCTGACATAGCTCTATCACCGCAAGTGATCATTAACTGTGCAGCCGGAGGGAGCTGCAACGGCGGGATGTCTGCGGAAGTGTACATGTTTGCCAAGAACAATGGCATTCCTGAAGAAAGCTGTCAAAACTACTTAGCCAAAAATCCAGAGCTATTTGAATGCTCAGCTATTCAGAAGTGTGCTGATTGCACTCACCCCAAAGGTCAACAGCCTGGAGACAAAGGTAACTGTTGGGCCACGCCTCGCTATCCAGTTTGGAAAGTTAGTGAACATGGGTTGGTCCAAGGAGCTGACAGAATGAAGGCTGAAATCTTTGCTCGTGGTCCTATTTCTTGTGCTATTGATGCCACGAAAAAGCTTGAAGCTTACACGGGTGGTATTTACTCTGAAGCCAAACTGCTGCCTATTCCCAACCACGAAGTCTCAGTTTTAGGGTGGGGGAAGGAAAACGGAGTCTAGTTCTGGATTGTTAGAAATAGCTGGGGGACTTATTGGGGAGAAGGTGGTTTTTTCCGAATCCAAATGCACAGAAATAACTTGTTCATTGAAGATGATTGTAGTTGGGGAGCAGTTGAAAAAGAGCCACATTATGTCACAGCAGAAAGTGCCTCCAACCTCGAAATTATTGAATAAGTGATAGCTTGAATCAGTAATTATGTATGAAAATGGACTTTATTGGTCAAATTATGAGTAATCAAAGAAAAGTATCAACATATAAGATTCACTCTGGATTCCTAAAAATAGCTACTATGCATCCTTTTACTGATTTGTGCGTGTTTTTCATTTTTGGTGTTTTGAATCATGTAGCAATTATACTACTAATTTATTCAAATTAAAGATTATAAAAACTCTTTAGTATATATCTTTTTTTGTTATAATTATGAACATCTCTTCAATCTTCCTTCTAGTCGTAGTTGCCACAGCTGCTGAGCTGGATATCTCTGCTTATAGAAAGCATAAACCTTCAGCCGCCTTCAAGCCGGTTGTTTTGGATGAGTTTGCTCAAAGTGCGATTGAGGATCTTCCAAAAAGTTTTTGGTGGGGTAATGCCAACAACACTAACTTCTTGACAGTTCAAAGGAACCAACATATCCCGATCTACTGTGCGAGTTCATGGGCTTTTTCTTCAACTTCAGCTCTCAATGACAGGATCAAGATCATCCGCAAAGCCCAATGGCCTGACATCATCTTATCTCCACAGGTTCTTCTTTCCTGTTCGGCCTAGGACGACGGCTGCGGCGGAGGCGATGCTAAGAGTGCCTACGAATGGATCCACAAAAACAATATCACTGATGAGACATGTTCATCTTACCAAGCCTACGGCCATGACAACGGAATAGGCTGCACTGCTATGATCAAATGTAAGAATTGTGGGATAGTGGGCGGATGTCATGCTCAAGCTCGCGCCAAAATATACGGAATTAAATAATTTGGAGAGGTGAAAGGCGAGGCGGAAATGATTAATGAAATTTACCAAAGAGGTTCGATTACTTGCACAATTGCAGTGACTCAATAGCTGAGAAACTATACTTCAGGCATCTTTATCGACAGAACCGGAAGATTATAAAAAGACCATGATATTAGTGTGACTG
>Ga0316217_10001924_pt1 | contig 26084 bp, 21 predicted proteins | sample 1anoAmetaG_FD_203633 | JGI IMG/M metagenome (GOLD analysis project Ga0316217, IMG submission 203633) | Freshwater microbial communities from Trout Bog Lake, Wisconsin, USA - 1anoA | ecosystem: Environmental > Aquatic > Freshwater > Lake > Hypolimnion/Profundal zone | place: USA: Wisconsin...
GGGCGCCGGCGCCAGGCGGATCCACGCCTTCGAGCCCGATCCGGCCAGCGCCTGGAAGTTCATGGCCTGGCGCGAGGCCTCGCCGGCCCGGGAGCGGATCCAGCTGCACCGGATCGCCCTCGGCTCCAGCCCGGGCAGCGTGCGCTTCCAGGGCACCGGCAGCCTCAACGCCACGTCGGTCGCCGGCGGCGGGGTCGAGGTGCCGCGGCGCACCCTGGACGAGGTGCTGGCCGAGGATCCGCCGGACTTCATCAAGATGGACATCGAGGGCGCCGAGCGGGAGGCGCTCCAGGGCGCGGCCACCCTGCTCCGGCGCGGGCCCAGCCTGGCCATCTGCCTCTACCACGTGCAGGACCACCTCTGGTCCATCCCGCTGCTGGTCCGTTCGCTGATGCCCGAGCACCGGCTGCACCTGCGCTACCACGGGACCGACGCCTGGGAACTGGTGCTCTATGCCGTCCGCTGACCCTGGAAGGAACCCCATGCCGCTGCCGGTCCCCGTCCCCAGGTGCTGCCCGGCCTGCGCCAGCCCGGCCCAGGAGCTGGTGCGCGAGCACCCCCTGGCCGCCATCGAAGGGGTGAGCCTCCATGCCGGCTACCGGGTGGTGGCCTGCGCCGGCTGCGGCCTGGTCTACGCCGACGGGATCCCGTCCCAGGCGGCCTTCGACCGCTACTACCAGGACTCCTCCCGCTACGAGAACAACGCCCGGATGGGGCTGCCGGGGCCGGTGGACCAGGCCCGCTACGCCGCCATCGCCGCCGAACTGGCGGAGCAGCTCGGGCCCCGGCTGCCGCTCGCCGGGCTCCGGGTGGCCGAGGTGGGCGCCGCCACCGGCGGCCTGCTGGCCGAACTCAAGCGCGCGGGCTTCCGCGACCTCCTGGGCATCGATCCGTCGCCCCAGTGCGTGCGTGCCGGCCGGGAGCTGTTCGGCCTGGACATGGCCCCGGGGACCCTGTTCGAGCCGCTGCCGCAGGCGCCCTTCGACCTGGTGATCGCGGTCGGTGTCCTGGAGCACGTCAGGGACCTGGACCGGGCCCTCCGCAACCTGGCCGGGGCCATGCGCCCGGGCGCCCTGCTCTACCTGGAGGTGCCGGACCTGGAAGGGTTCCGGCGCACCAACGAAGCGCCGTTCCAGGAGTTCAGCACCGAGCACATCACCTTCTTCACCCGCCGGAGCCTGGCCAACCTGCTGGGCCGCTACGGCTTCCAGGCCGACTTCGGATCGGTCCCGGACCGGGTCCACGGCGGCGGCTCGACCATGCAGGTGATCGCCGGCGGCTTCCGGCTGGACGGCGCGGTCCGGGCCCCGGTGGCGGACCCGGCCGGCCCGGCCGCGGCCAGGGCCTATGTCCGGCTGTGCCAGGACCAGGTCCGCCCGGAGCTGGAGCTCATGGCCCGGCTGGCGCGTTCGGGCCAGCCCCTGGCGGTCTGGGGCGCGGGCACCGTCGCCTGCCGGCTCATGGCCAGCAGCGCGCTGCCGGAAGCGCGGCTCGCCGCCTTCGTGGATTCCAACCCCCACCTCCAGGGCCGGCGCCTGGCCGGGATCCCCATCCAGCCGCCGGCCTGGCTGGGCACCTTCGAGGGCAGCGTCCTGGTCGCCAGCCGCGGCTACGCCCGGGAGATCCAGCAGCTCATCCGCGCGGAGCTGGGCTTCCGCCACCCGGTCCTGACCCTGGATTCCTAGGGTAGAGGGTCACCAGCCGGCAGTGGCCTTCGAGCCCGGCCAGCTGGTCGCAGATCTCCTCCTGGTAGCGCTGGGAGGAGACCAGGACGACGTCGGCGCCGGTGGCCCGGATGGCCTCCGGGGCGATCACCGGATAGCCCCGCTGCCGGGTGCCGTGCAGGGTCGGATCCCGGTCGGCGATGGCCAGGATCGCGGCCCGGGCCAGCGGCGTCCATTCGAACAGCTGGGTGGTGTGGACCGAGGCGCCGTAGACGACCACCTTGGCTCCCGCCCGGTTCCAGGCCTCGACCAGGCCGCTGACCAGGGGTTCCAGGTGCTCGCGGCAGCGCAGGCTGGTGGGGTAGGGGGTGGCATAGGCCCGGCGGGCGCCGCGGACCAGAGCGGCCAGCTCCGGATCGGCCCCGATCCTTGCCTCGAAATGGGCCAGCGGGCGGTCCAGGGCCGAATAGAGCTGGTCGCCCAGCCGCCCGGTGTTCGAGGACGCGTGGATCCGCGCATCCACCAGCATCCGCGCGCAGTAGGAGACCGGGCCCTCCAGGCAGAGGCTGAGGTAGGTGTAGAAATCGTTGCCCATCCCCAGGTCCTCCCGGTAGCCGCCGACCCGCGCGAAGGCCTCGGCGGACATCACCGTCGCCGACGGCCAGCAGGGGGCGTGGAGCAGCCGGTAGAGCGCCTCCCGTCCGGTCAGCAGAGCGTCGGCGGGGCGCGGGACATAGTCCAGGATCGGCCGGTGGTCCGCGTCCACCAGCCGGCAGGCGGAGTAGAAGAACGAGAGCCCGGGGGTCGCCGCGAAGGCCTCGACCGCCCGGGAGAGGAAGCCGGGATCGGCGCAGACGTCGTCGCTCTGGAACACCCACAGCAGCTTGCCGTCGGCCTCCCGCACGCACTCCCGGGCGTTCCCGGTGCAGCCCAGGTTGGTTTCGTTGCGCCGGTAGTGCAGGCGGGAGTCGCGCCGGGCGAACTCCCGGGCGATGGCGCCGGTGGCGTCGGTCGAGGCGTCGTCCACCACGAACAGGTCGAAATCCCGGAAGTCCTGGGCCAGGAGGCTCCGGATCGCCTTTTCCAGGAAGGGCCCGTGATTGTAGGTGGGGATGCAGATGCTGACCAGACTCATGTGGGGAGCGTCTCCAGTTCGCGCCTCCCCAGGCTCCCACGATCCCGGCGCGCGCCCAAGGACTCAAACCGCTTCCAGGATCCACCCGGCGGCCCCGGGCAGGCCCGGACACACGAAATCCGGCCGGATCTCGCGGACCGGCTCGAGGGTCTCGATGGGCGGGGCCTCGTGCTGCCCGGTCTGCACCAGGATGGTGCGGCAGCCCGCGGCGGCGCCGGCGAGCAGGTCGGTGACCCGGTCGCCGACCATGAAGCTGGCCGCGGGGTCGATGCCGAGCTCGCCGGCGGCCTGGAGCAGCAGGCCGGGGCGCGGCTTGCGGCAGGCGCAGTCCTGCCGGTAGCGCTCCAGGGTCGCCCGGGTGTGGTGCGGGCAGAAATAGAAGCCGTCCAGCTCCGGGGCGCCGGCCTGGACCAGCCGGCGCTGGATCTCGGCCTGCAGGCCGCGCACGCCGTCCTCGTCCAGCAGGCCCCGGGCCACCACCGCCTGGTTGCTCACGACCACCAGCAGGAAGCCTCCGGCCCGGAGCGAGGCCAGGGCCGCGGGAACGCCGGGGAGGATCCGGATCGCCTCCGCGGCCACCAGCAGGTTCCGGTCCTCCACCAGCACCCCGTCGCGGTCCAGGAACACCGCGCGGCGCATTGGGCTTCCCATGACAGCCTCCTTCACGGTATGTTCCCACCATGGAACCCGGAGCGGTCGTTTTTGCCCTGGCCTGAGGGCTCCCGGCCTCCCCGCGGCGGGGCGGGTCTGGCACTCTAATTGCTGAGTCTTTTTAAATTGCGATAGGATTCCCATGCCCATGCAGACACTTGTGACCGGGGGCGCCGGCTTCATCGGCAGTCATCTGACGGAGCGGCTTCTCGCCGACGGCCACCGGGTCCGGGTGGTGGACAACTTCGCCACCGGCCGTCCCGAGAACCTGGCCGGGCTGGCCGGCCATCCCGGGCTCGAGGTCGAAACCCTGGACATCGTCGACTACGACGGGCTGCTGCCGCTGATGGCCGGCGTGGACTGGGTGTTCCACCTGGCCGGCCTGGCCGACATCGTGCCCAGCATCCAGAACCCCAGGGCCTACCACCGCACCAACGTGGACGGCACCCTGGCGGTGGCCGAGGCGGCCCGCCAGGCCGGGGTGAAGCGGCTGGTCTACGCCGCCTCCTCCAGCTGCTACGGCCTGCCCGACCAGGTGCCGACCCCGGAGACGGCGGCGATCCGGCCCATGTACCCCTACGCCCTCTCCAAGTACCTGGGCGAGGAGATCCTGCTCCACTGGCAGCAGATCTACGGCCTGCCCGCGGTCTCGCTGCGCCTGTTCAACGTCTTCGGGCCGCGTTCCCGCACCTCCGGCACCTACGGCGCCGTGTTCGGGGTCTTCCTGGCCCAGAAACTGGCGGGCAAGCCCATGACCGTGGTCGGCGACGGCCGCCAGACCCGGGATTTCACCTACGTCACCGACGTGGCGGACGCCTTCGTCCGCATGGCCCAGTCCGACCTGGTGGGCCAGCCCTACAACGTGGGGTCCGGGGGGACCTACAGCATCAACCAGCTGGTGGAACGGCTGGGCGGCGAGGTGGTGCACATCCCCAAGCGGCCCGGGGAACCGGACTGCACCTTCGCCGACACCCGCCGGATCGGGGCGGCCCTGGGCTGGAAGGCCCAGGTGGCCTTCCCGGAAGGGGTCGACCGCATGCTGGCCCACATCGAGCTCTGGCGCCACGCGCCGGTCTGGGACGTGGCCGGGGTGGCCGAGGCCACCCGCGACTGGTTCAAGTACCTGGGCCGGTGAGGGACGCCATGACCAACTCCGACCCCAATCACGCCAGCGGCAATCCCCTGTCCGCCTACACCCCGGAGATCTCCGCCTACCTCGAGCGGTTCGCCGCCAGCCACAGCGTGCCGTCGGTCATGGGCTGGCTGGAGCGGGCCCGGGGCCTGAAGGTCCTGGTGGTGGGCGAGGCCATCGTCGACGAGTACCACTACTGCGAGACCCTGGGCAAGTCCGGCAAGGAGCCCATCCTGGCCACCCGCTACCTCAGCTCCGAGCGGTTCGCCGGGGGGATCCTGGCGGTGGCCAACAACGTGGCCGCCTTCGCCGGCCAGGTCACCGTGCTCACCGTGCTGGGGTGCCAGGACGGCCAGCCGGATCCCACCGAGCCGTTCATCCGCGCGCACCTGGATTCCAGGGTCGAGCCGGTCTTCATCTACCAGGAGGGCGCGCCCACCATCCTCAAGCGCCGGTTCGTGGAGCGCTACCCCCTGCAGAAGCTGTTCGAGGTCTACCTGCTCACCCACATGGAGGAGACCGGCCCGGAGGCCCGGGAGCTGTGCGCCCGGCTGGAGGCCCTGGCCGGGGACTTCGACCTGGTCGTCGTCACCGACTACGGCCACGGCATGCTGGGCCCCGAGGCGGTGGAGATCCTCTGCCGCAAGGCCCGGTTCCTGGCGGTGAACACCCAGTCCAACGCCGACAACCAGGGGTTCAACACCATCTCCAAGTACCCCCGGGCGGATTTCGTCAGCCTGTCCGAACGCGAGCTGCGGCTGGAAGTCCGCAGCAAGGCCCGGGACACCGACTCCATCATCGAGGAGGTGGCCGGCCGGGTCGGCTGCTCGGCCATGCTCATCACCCGGGGCGTCCATGGCAACGTCCTGTTCGACCGGGCCACCGGCATCTCCCGCTCCCCCTCGCTGTCCAACCGGATCCTGGACCGGGTCGGAGCGGGCGACACGGTGCTGTCCGCGGCCTCGCTCTGCGTGGCCCAGGGGGCCCCGGCCGAGGTGGTGGGCTTCCTCAGCAATGTGGTGGGCGCCTGCGCCGTGGCCACGGTCGGCCACCGGCATTCCCTGGATCTTGATAACCTGAACGAATACATCACCGCCCTACTCGGATGACGACACCCATGGACAGTGAACGCAGACCCGATGCCCCTTCCTGGTCCCGCCAGCTGGCGGACCTGCTGGACGCCGCCCAGGTCACCGACCTGGCCGGCCGCCCGATGCCCCAGGGCGACGGTTTCCTGGCCGCCCGGGACCGGCTCCTGGCGGTGCGCGCCGGCACCGGCAAGGTGATGGTGGTGGGCAACGGCGGCAGCGCCGCCATCGCCAGCCACATGCAGACCGACCTCGCCCACAGCCTGGGGATCCGGGCCCTGGTGTTCACCGAGCCGTCCACCCTCACCGCCCAGGCCAACGACCACGGCTACGAGCACGCCTTCCGCAACCTCACCCGGCTCTGGGCCGACCCCGGCGACCTGCTGGTGGCCATCAGCTCCTCCGGGCGCTCGCGCAACATCCTCACCGCCTGCGAGGCGGCCCGGGGCCGGGGCGCCGGCCTCATCACCTTCTCCGGGTTCGGCGCCGACAACCCGCTGCGCACCCTGGGCGACCTGAACTTCTACGTCGCCAGCCCGGAATACGGCGCCGTGGAGACCTCCCACACGGTGCTCATCCACCACCTCACGGACCAGGCCCTGGCTTCGATTTCCCTGGAGGTCCCCCGATGACCCCGAACAACCCCTGCAAACGGGTCCTGGTGACCGGCGGGGCCGGCTACGTGGGCTCGGTCCTGGTGCCCAAGCTCCTGGCGGCCGGCCACGAAGTGGTGGTGCTGGACCTCTACCTCTACGGCGCGCAGGTCCTGGACGCGGTCCGCGGCAACCCCGGGCTGACCGAGGTCAAGGGCGACCTGCGCGACCAGGCCCTGCTCCGGCGGGTCCTGCCGGGCTGCGACGCGGTCATCCACCTGGCCTGCATCTCCAACGACCCCAGCTTCGAGCTGGACCCGGAGCTGGGCCGGAGCATCAACTACGACGCCTTCTTCGGCCTGGTCGACATCAGCCGGGACAGCGGGGTCAAGCGCTTCGTCTACGCCTCGTCGTCCAGCGTCTACGGCGTCAAGCCGGGCCAGGACGTCACCGAGGAGCTGTCGCTGGAGCCGCTGACCGACTATTCCAGGTACAAAGCCATGTGCGAGGAGGTGCTGCTGGCCAGGCGGGCTCCCGGCTTCACCACCCTGATCCTGCGCCCGGCCACCGTCTGCGGCTATTCGCCGCGGCAGCGGCTGGACCTGGCGGTGAACATCATGGCCGCCCACGCCCACTGCAACCGGGTGATCAAGGTGTTCGGCGGCGCCCAGATGCGGCCCAACCTGCACATCCAGGACATGACCGACCTCTACCTGGAGACCCTGCGCTGGGACGCCGCGGCCATCGACGGCCGGATCTACAACGCCGGCTACCAGAACCACACCGTCGCCGACATCGCCGGCATCGTCAAGTCGGTCATGGGCGACGACATCGCCATCCGCACCACCCCCACCGACGACAACCGCTCCTACCACATCTCCTCCGAGAAGCTCAGGCGCGAGCTGGGCTTCACCCCCCGGCACAGCATCGAGCACGCCGTCCGGGAGCTGAAGGCGGCGTTCGAGGCCGGACGCCTGCCCGACCCCATGGGCGACCCGCGCTACTCGAACATCAAGCTCATGCAGACCGTGAAGCTCACATGAAGCCAGCGCCGGCCGCCATGGTGATCGGGATCGATTTCGACAACACCCTGATTTCCTACGATTCCGTGTTCCACGGACTCGCGCTCGCGGCCAGCCTCATCACCCCCGCCACCCCCCGGGACAAGCGGGCCATCCGCGACGAGCTGCGCCGGACGCCCGAAGGCGAGCGGGCCTGGCAGGCGCTGCAGGGCCAGGCCTACGGCCCGCGCATCCAGGAGGCCCCGGCGGCGCCGGGGGCGAGCGCATTTGTTGCCCGGTGCCGGGCCGCCGGGCTCCAGGTGTTCGTCATCAGCCACAAGACCGAGTTCGCCAGCGTGGATCCCACCCGCACCCCCATGCGCGCCGCAGCCCTGGATTGGCTCCGGGCCCAGGGGTTCGGCGACCTGCCGGTGCGCTTCGGCGCCACCCGCCAGGAAAAGATTGCCCACATCCGGGCCGCGGGCTGCACCCACTTCATCGACGACCTGGAGGAGACCTTCCGCGATCCCGGCTTCCCGGCCGAGGTGCGGGCCATCCTCTACGCTCCAGGCGGCGGCCCGGCGCCGGACCTGCCCGGGCTCAGCGTGGCCCGGTCCTGGGACGCCATCGCCCGGACGGTGTTCGGTGCCTGAGCTGGAGGATCCCCTGCTCCGCTCGCCGGCGCTGGCGCGCCTGCTGGGAGGGCCTCCGGCCACCCTCAGCCTCCTGGGCGGGGGCCGCAACAGCCGGGTCTACCGGGTGGCCCGGGCCGCCGGCGGTCCCTCCCTCGCCCTGAAGGTCTACTACCGCCACCCGGACGACCCGCGGGACCGGCTGGGGACCGAAATGGGCGCCCTCGGCTTCCTGCACCGCCAGGGGGTCGCCTGCGTGCCCCGGCCCCTGGCCGCCGACCCCGAGGCCGGCCTGGGCCTGTATGAATTCATCGAGGGCGACCGGCCGGAGCCTCCGACCGGGCCCGAAGTGGACCAGGCCGTCGCCTTCCTCACCCGGCTGCACGAGCTTGGCCGGAGTCCCGAAGCCCTCCGGCTGCCTCCCGCCTCGGAGGCCCGGTTCTCCCTGGCGGCGGTGGCGGACAACATCGAGGACCGGCTCCGGACCCTCGAGGCATGGGCGCCGGCCCTGGCCGGCTTCCTCGCCCGGGAGCTGAGCCCGGCCTGGGCGGGCCTGCTCGGCAGGTGCCAGCGCGCCTGCGCGCTGGCGGGGTTCCCGTTCGCCCGGGAACTGGGCGCCGATGAGCGCACCCTCAGCCCCTCCGACTTCGGCTTCCACAATGCCCTGCGCCGGGACGGCCAGCTGGTGTTCCTGGACTTCGAATATTTCGGCTGGGACGACCCGGCCAAGCTGGTCGCCGACCTGCTGCTGCATCCGGGGATGGACCTGGCCGCGGACCTGCGGGTCCGGCTGGCCGAGGGGATCCTGGCCGGTTTCCCGGACCAGCCCCGGCTGCGCGAGCGGGTCCGGTTGGCCTACCCGCTGTTCGGCATCAAGTGGTGCCTCATCCTGCTCAACGAATTCCTCCCCGGCCCCCTGGGTCGCCGGCAGTTCGCCGCACCCGCGGGCTCGGTCGCCGAGCGCCAGACCCTCCAGCTGGAAAAGACCCGAGCCAAACTGCACAGTCTCCGAGATGCCCATGACCCCTTCGCCCTTTCCTGCTAACCCCCTCCAGGGCGTGGCCACCCCGCTGGACGCGCGGTCCCAGGCGCTCCGGGTGGCCATGGTCAAGGCCCTGCAGGCGGCCGACCGCGGGCACATGGGCTCCGCCTTCTCCCTGGTGGAGATGCTCCGGGTCCTCTACGACGACGTCCTCCGGTTCGACCCGGCCCGGCCCCGCTGGGCCGGCCGGGACCGGATGGTCCTGTCCAAGGGGCACGGCGCCCTGGCCCTCTACGCCATCCTGGCGGACAAGGGCTTCTTCCCGGCGGCGGAGCTGGCCCGCTACTGCCGGCCCGAGGGCATCCTCGGCGGCCACCCGGAAGCGGCCAAGGTGCCCGGGGTGGAGGCCTCCACCGGCAGCCTGGGCCACGGCCTGCCCATGGGCATGGGCATGGCCATGGCCGTGCGCGGCCAGGCCCGGGTGTTCGTGGTGGTCGGCGACGGCGAGTGCAACGAGGGCTCGGTCTGGGAATGCGCCCTGCACGCCGCCAAGCACGGGCTGGACAACCTGACCGTGCTGGTGGACTACAACCACATGCAGTCCTACGGCCCCACCGCCGAGGTGCTGCCGCTGGACCCGCTGGGCGGCAAGTTCGCGGCCTTCGGCTTCGCCGTGGAGGAGGTGGACGGGCACGACCTGGGCGCCCTGCGCGCGGCCCTGGGCCGGGTGCCGTTCGCCCCCGGCCGGCCCTCGGCGCTGATCTGCCACACGGTCAAGGGCAAGGGGGTGCCGCTCATGGAGCACAACCCCGAATGGCACCACAAGAACCGGCCCTCGGCGGCGGAGATCGCCGCCCTGCTCGCCGCGCTGGAGGCCCCCGATGCGTAAGACCTGCCTGGATTGCGTCTACGAATTGGCCAAGGCGGATGAGCGGATCGTCTTCATCGGTTCCGACCTGGGGTCCGGCACCCTGGACGCCTTCAAGCGGGAGCTGCCCGGGCGGTTCTTCATGGAAGGCATTAGCGAGGCGCACCTGGTGGGCATGGCCGCCGGCATGGCCCTGGAGGGCCGGATCGTCTACATGAACACCATCGCCACCTTCATGACCCGGCGCTGCTACGAGCAGATCGTCCTGGACCTCTGCCTGCACCGAGCCCAGGTCCGGCTCATCGGCAGCGGCGGCGGCCTGGTCTACGCCCCGCTCGGACCGACCCACCAGGCCACCGAGGACATCGCCCTGATGCGCACCCTGCCCGGCATGGCCGTGTTCGCCCCGGCCGACGCCACCGAGATGCGCCGGCTGATGCCGCACACGGTGGACCTCCCCGGCCCGGCCTACATCCGCCTGGGCAAGGGCGGCGACCCGATCGTGACCCCGGACCGGCCCTTCGTGGTCGGCCAGGGCTATCCGCTCAAGGCCGGCGGCGACACCCTCATCGTCACCACCGGCACCACCGGCCAGATGGCCCTGGACGCCGCCGGCCAGCTGGACGCCCAGGGCATCGCCACCGCGGTGCTGCACCTGCCCACCCTCAAGCCGCTGGACCTGGAGGGCCTCCTGGGCCACCTGGCCCCGGCCCGGGTGGTGGTCAGCCTGGAGGAGCACACCCGCATCGGCGGCCTGGGCTCGATCCTGGCCGAACTCCTGGCCGAGACGCCGTTCGCCCTGCCCAAGCGGTTCGCCCGGATCGGGCTGCCGGACGCCTTCGCCGACCAGTACGGCTCCCAGGCGTCCCTGCTGGCGCACCTGGGGCTCAGCGCCGAGGCGGTGGCGCGCACGGTGCTGTCGCTGCACGCCCGGAGCCGGTCATGAACCGCCGGCTGGACCTGGTCACCCCGCTGCACACCAGCACCCGGAGGGACTGCCTGGCCCGCATGGTCGACGCCAAGGTGGAGGCGATGCGGGTGGCCAAGCAGTACGGCCCGGACTACTGGGACGGCGACCGGCGCTACGGCTACGGCGGCTACCGCTACGACGGCCGCTGGAAACCCGTGGCCGAGCGGCTCATCGAGCTCTACCGGCTGCGCCCGGACGCCCGGATCCTGGACGTGGGCTGCGGCAAGGCCCACCTGCTGCACGAACTCAAGCTGCTGCTGCCCGGAGCCACCGTCCAGGGCTTCGACATCTCCGACCACGGCCTGGCCGACGCCCCGGCGGCGATCCGGCCGTTCCTCTTCCACCACGACGCCCGGGCCCCGTTCCCGTTCCCGGACCAGGCGTTCGACCTGGTCCTGGCCATCGGCACCCTGCACAACCTGCGGCTGCCCGAGCTGGAATCGGCCCTGAAGGAGATGACCCGGGTCGGATCGGAACAGTACATGCTTGTGGAGAGTTATCGGAACGAGCAGGAACTTTTCAACTTGCAGTGCTGGGCCCTGACGGCCGAGACTTTCCTGGACGACCAAGAGTGGGTCTGGCTGCTCCGCCACTTCGGCTACCGCGGAGATTATGAATTCATTTTTTTTGAGTAGACTGTGGCCATCCTGAATACCGCCCTCAAGATCTTCAACTACACCGACAAGATCCGCTCGCTCCCCGCGGCGGTCGAGACGGTCCTGCCGCCGCTGCACATCCGCCTCAAGCCCACCAACATCTGCAACCACGACTGCTGGTTCTGCGCCTACCGCCAGGACGACTTCCAGCTGGGCCAGACCATGGTGGAGCGGGACCAGATCCCCCGGGCCAAGATGATGGAGATCGTCGACGACTTCATCGCCATGAAGGTCCAGGCGGTCACCTTCAGCGGCGGCGGCGAGCCGTTCGTCTACCCCCACCTGCTGGAGACCGCCCAGCGCCTGGCCGAAGCCGGCATCGCCATCGCCAGCCTCACCAACGGGGCCAGGCTCCAGGGTGAGCTGGCCGAGCTGTTCGCCCGGCGCGCCACCTGGGTGCGGGTCTCCCTGGACGGCTGGGACGGCCCCAGCTACGCCAAGGCCCGCCACGTCAAGGAGACCGAATTCGCCAAGGTGCTGGCCAACATGGCCGCCTTCAAGAAGCTCGGCGGCAAGTGCAACCTGAGCGCGGTGATCGTGGTCGGCGCGGAGAACGCCCCGCACCTCTACGAGCTGATCCAGCAGCTGGCCCCGCTGGGCCCCGACAGCATCAAGATCTCCCCGGTGATCGTCAGCAACGAGGGGCCCAAGAACACCGCCTACCACCTGCCCCACCAGGACCTGGTGAAGGCCCAGCTGGCCCGGGCGGTGCGCGACTTCGGCCACTTCACCGAGCTCTCCGACGCCTTCGACGCCCAGATGCACAGCTTCGACAAGGCCTACACCTGGTGCCCGATGCTGCAGATCCGCCCGGTGGTCGCCGCCGACCTCAACGTCTACTCCTGCCAGGACAAGGCCTACAACCCCGACGGGCTGCTGTTCTCGATCAAGGACCGCAGCTTCCGGGAGGCCTGGATGGAGAGCAAGGCCAACTTCATGAAGGTCGACCCGACCCGGCACTGCAACCACCACTGCGTCGCCAACGGCTCCAACAAGCTCCTGCTGGAGTACCTGGACGCGGACCCCAACCACCTGCCGTTCGTATGACGACCGCCCGGTTCCGAGCCGCGCCATGAAAGCCATGGTCCTCTGCGCCGGGATGGGAACCCGCCTGGGCGGCCTCACGACGGAATGCCCGAAGCCCATGCTGGAAGTGGCCGGCCGCCCGATCCTGGGGTATATCCTCGCCAACCTTGCGTTCCACGGCTTTGATGAGGTGGTCATCAACCTCCACCACCAGCCGGAGGCCATCCAGGCCTGTTTCGGGACCGGCCGCGCCATGGGCCTGCGGATCACCTATGTCTTCGAGCCCGAGCTGCTCGGAACGGCCGGAGCGGTGCGCAACGCCGCCAGCCTCCTCGCCGGACCGGAACCTTTCCTGGTGCATTACGGGGATGTCCTGACCAACGAGGACCTGGGCGCCATGGTGGCCTTCCATCGCCTGAAAGGCGCGACCCTGACCCTCCTGCTCCATGAACGGGCACGATCCAACAGCATCGTCTGCCTGGACCCGGAAGGGCGGGTGGAGCGTTTGCTGGAGCGGCCGGACGAAGCGGAGCGGAGCCGGTTTCCGTCGCCCTGGGTCAACTCGGGGGTCTACCTGATGGAACCCTCGGTGCTGGAGCGCATCCCCCCGGCAGGGCCGGCGGATTTCCCGAAGCAGGTGTTCCCCGGATTGATAACCGCGGGGGGCGTGTTCGGTTTCCCCTTGCAAGGTTTCCGTTGCGCCATAGACTCGCCTGAACGCCTGGCACTGGCCAGGGAGAGCATGCTCCAGCAGAAATGGCCCGACTGTCCGGTAGCGACCGGTTCGGCGGCCCACGAGGAACCAGGTTCGGGAAATCGGGAGGCAGGGCATGGGAGCTCTTAGCAGGAAGGTCCTCCTGATCAAGCCGGACTACAATTTCTGTTCCATCGGCATGGCCTACGTGGCGGCCGGGTTGCGGCGCCGCGGCATCGACTTCGACTGGTTCGACGCCTGCCACGATTCCTACCTTGAGCTCGAGGGGATGGTCCGGCGCAACGACTACCTGGCGGTCGCCACCGGCGGCCTGATCGGCAGTTTCTCCTTCTTCCGCCGCCTCCTGGCCAGCCTCAAGGCGGCCAGGCCGGGGCTGCCCTGCATCCTCGGCGGCAACATCAACAGCGCGCTGAAGCCGGCCCAGGTCCTGGGATTCTTCCCCTTCGACTACCTGGTCCTGGGCGAAGGGGAACTCACCCTGCCCGAGCTGCTGGAGGCCCTGGACCGGGGCGAGCGCGCCCCCATGGACATCCCCGGCCTGGCGTTCCGGAGTCCGGAGGACCCGGCCCGGGTGATCCGCACCGCCCCCCGGCCGCGCCTGGACCTCTGCCAGGAGAACTGGATGCCCCACTGGGACGCGCAGTCCATCGGCCGCTACAACATCAGGGCGTTCCCCATCCTGACCGGGCGCGGCTGCACCGGGCACTGCACCTTCTGCGCACCGACCAACGGCCGGTTCCGCGGCCGCCCCATCCCCCACATCCTGGAGGAGATCGAGCGGCTCAACGCCAGCTTCGACTTCGACGCCTTCAACTTCCTCAACGAGATCCTGTTCGCGGACGAGGCCGACATCGAGCTGTTCTGCGACGAGTACCAGCGCCTGGGGATCCGGAAGCGCTGGAACTGCCTGCTGCGCATCGACCTGGACCCGAAGATCATCGGCCGGATGAAGGAAGCCGGCCTGTGCGTGGTCAACATCGGCGTGGAAAGCGGCAGCGACCGGGTCCTGAAGCGGATCAAGAAGGAGATCACGGTCGCCCAGACCGAAGCCTTCGTCCGGATGATGAACAAGCACGACATCTTTATTGAAGGTTCGTTCATGATGGCCCACCTCGACGAGCGTCCCGAGGACCTGGAGGCCACGGTCAGCCTGCTGAACCGGCTCGACGTCCGCGGTCCCTACGCCCTGACCATCAACTACCCCGGCACCTACAACTACCGGGTGGCCAAGGAGCGCGGCCTGGTCCCGGACGAGGAGAAGTACATCACCTCCCTGGACACCCTCTACGGGGTGGATCCCTACGACATCATCTCCCGCCACCGGGCCGGCGAGTTGCACTACCTGAACCTGAGCAGCATGCCGGACGACGAATTGTTCAAGTCGGTGGAACGCGCATCCCGGCGCTATTTCACCGAGAACGCCAAATTCCAGGTCCGCGATCCGCGGATCGAGGCCACCGGGACCCCTGGCCTGGACCACCTGGAGGGGGAATGCCCCTTCTGCGGGAAGACGCTGGACATGACCTTCGACCGGCAGCGGTTCGCCCTGTCGGCGTTGCGGTTCCCGGACTGCCCCGGCTGCGGGGTGACCGAATTCCATTTCGACCCGCGCCACATCCCCGAGTTCCAGCGGCACAGCGCCGCCAACCGCGAGCGCATCGAGGGCGCGGCGCGCATCGCCCTGCTCGGCCAGTCCTCGGACGTGCGCTGGCTGCTCCGGCATGACTGCTTCCACCTGGACCCTGACCGCATCGCCGGGATCATCGCCTGCGACGGGTTCCCGGACCGCTACGCCCTGAACCACCCCGTCCTGCCCCTGGACACCCTGGTGGCGAACGGCCTGGACCTGGTGCTGGTCCTGAACGAGATCCCCGAGGAGACCCTGCAGGCGGGCCTCCTGGAGAAGGTCGGCTGGGACCGCATCCGCTTCCTGACCCCGTCGGCCGGCGCCGAGGCCATGGCCGACCATCCGCCGACCGCCGAAGCCCTGGCGCGGGTCCGCACCCGGCGGGCCGCGGCCGGCGCGGACCCGGTCAACCCGGAATTCCTCCGGGAACGGGTCGCGCAGTTCCTGGAGGAATGGGGGCCCAGCCAGGCCCGCATCGTCATCCATGGCGCCGGCGGCCATACCGCCCACCTGTTCGACTGGACCGGGATCAAGCAGGCCAACGTGGTGGGCATCAGCGACAACAGCCTCAGCCTGCGTGGCATCCAGCGTTTCGGGTTCAAGATCCTGGCGCCCTGGGAAATCGCCAGCCTGAAGCCCCAGGTCGTCCTGATCTCCAGCCATGCCTTCCAGGAGGAGATCCGGAAGTCGCTGGGTTTCCTCGTCGAACAGGGAGTCCAGCTGGTCGGCTGCTACCAGCGGGAATGAGCGGGATCGCCGTCAGCCCGGCCCGGTCTCCAGCATCCGCCTGAGGTAGGCCGTCCCGCCGAACTTCGCCCTGAACCGTTCCAGCGCCTCGTCGTAGAGGGCCGCATCGCCCATGGCGGCCGGGTTGAAGGCCGAGGAGAAGAGGAAATCCTGCGACTTGTGGGCCCCCGCCGAGCAGTTCCGGCAATAGCGGTTGGGCTCGCCGCGGAGCAGCTGGTCCCTGAGCACAGCCATGGGGGGGGAGTTGAACAACTCGTGCAGGGTCGCAAATCCGGTGATCTCCTCGTAGCTCCAGGAACCTCGTTCCGGACGCCCCAGGAAGGCCGGGCTGAACTCCAGCCCCGGGTGGCCGCCGCAGCAGATGGAATAGCCGGAATTGCCCATGTCCAGCCGGCTCCAGGGGAACGCGCACATCTGCCAGGGTTTGGCGGCTGGTTCGGCCGGAACGGCCGGGTCGGCCTCCAGCCGGAACGGGGGCGGCGCCGCCAGGTTGACCCCCAGGGCCGCCGCCAGCTCCATGGACCGGGCGTGGACCTCGTTGTAGAGTTCCGGATGGAACACCAGGGACTCCTCAGGCTCGGTCCGGATCTGGCCGCTCACCACCACATGCATGGCGGTCATCTGGCGGATGCCGATCCGGGCCGCGAACTGGACCAGCTTGGGCAGTTCCTCCAGGTTGCGGCGCATGAGGACCATCGTCAGCGCGAGCGCGATGTCGCGCCCCTTGGCCTGGACCGCGGCGGCGAGGGTCTCCATGCTGCGGAACACCTGGTCCCGGTCGGCGCCCACCCGGATCGCCTCGTAGGCTTCGGGTTCGAAGGCGTCGATGGAGAACTCCAGGCCGAAGCCTTCCCGCTCGCTTAGCTGTGCCACCACCGGATCGGTCAGCCGGGTGCCGTTGGTGATGAAATGGGCCCGGATGCCGCGTTCAAGGACCAGGTCCAGCATCGCCAGGGCCTCCGGGTGCAGGAAGGCCTCCCCGCTGCCGCCGAGGTACAGGGTTCCCACCAGGGATCCGCGGCAGGCGTCCAGGAAGACCCGGAACATCTCCAACGTCATGGGGCGGACGAACTGGCCGGCCGCGGCATAGGGCGCCGCCTGGCGGAAGCACATGATGCAGCGCAAATTGCAGGCATCGATGACCTGGAGGTTGGAGGTGTAGGGCCCCGGCACCTCGTCGGCCAGCCGGGCGCGCAGGCCTGGGTCCGCCCGGTAGGCCGCCTCCATGCGGGCGCTGAGCGCCAGCAGTTCCGGGTCCTGGGGATGCTGCTGGAGCTGGTTGCGCAGATCCAGATTGGCCGTGTAGTAGTCCCCGGCATCCAGGAGCCGGCCGGTGTCGCCGACCGTCAGCCCCCGGTACAGCAGGAGCACCGGTGACTGGGCAAAACCGGCCTCGTCCAGGACGGCGAGGATGCTCTCGTGGTGGACCGGGTTGGTGGCGACCACCAGCAGGTCGATGGGGCCGGTGGTGCCCAGGGCGTCCGGCCGCTGGACCGGCAGACCCGCCAGCGAGAGCTGCACGGAGCGGTCGAACAGCGCCACCAGGGCCACCTCCGGGCAATCCCCCAGCAGTTCGGCCAGCACCTGGCCCACCGGGCCCAGGCCGTAGAGGGCGATCCGGGGCCGCGCCGCGCCTGAGCACTGCCGGAAGGCTTCGAGCAGACCGGGCAGGTTCTCGGCAAGGTGGATCCTGGCGGTCGGATCGAACGGGATGCCCTGGTGATGGACCTTCAAGGCGGTGCCTCCTCTGTGCCGGGCCGCAGGTGTCCGGAGGACCCGGGTGCGGACCGGCCGTTGCGGGTACTACAATTATCCTGCCAACTATACCCTGGCCGGCCGCCACAATTGGCCCGGCCGCCCAGCCTGCGGCGGTATAAGATTTGCTCTTATCCGCTACCGCGGCCCGCCGGGCCGGGCACATCCGCAGGCAATGCCGTCGACCGATTCCCCTGGAAGGCTTGAGTGGCTAGATGGACGATTCCGACAAGAAGGACCTGGACTTTTTTCAACGTGAGAATTTCATCCATGCCCTGCTGAGCCGGGAGCGCATGCTCCCGATGGTCGCCGAAGCCGTGGCGGCCATGCTGGACCGGTTGCCGGCCGGGTCCCGGGTCGGCTTCTACGCCTGCGGACTCATGGCGCGCATCCTGGTCAAGACCCAGCGGCGGGCGCTGGAACGCCTGGACACCGTCTTCATCCTCACCGATCCCAAGGGGGTGGACCGCTTCCAGGGCTTCCCCCTGGTGCCCGCGGCCGCCCTGGCGGAGAACCCGCCCGGCGACGTGGTCATCCTGAGCACCCGCCACCAGCGGGAGATGTCCGCGCAGGTGGCCTTCCTCCCCGAAGGGCACATCCACTGCCTGGTACCCCTCATCGAGGCCTACGGGCTCGACGGGCTGATGGAGCGCGCCCTGGCCAGCATCCACGAAAGCATCCGGCTCGGGGCGCTCCGGATGGCCAGGGAACTCCCCCGGGACCGGAAGCGGGTCCTGTTCCTCTCCCTCAATCCGCCGCAGCACCTGGTCAAGACCATGGCCGCGGCGGCGGGAGAAGGCTTCGCGGTGGCCGTGGTGGTGGAGAGCCTGATGATCACCCCGACCATCTCGCTGGCGGACTACGCGGGCAAGGGGTGCTTCCACAGCCTCTACCATGCGGAATACTGGCCCGCCTACGAGTTCCTGGAACTCGAGAAGCGGCTGAAGCCCCTGGTCGACCACGTGGAAGTCTACATGGGGACCTCCGAAAGCGTCGCCCACATCCTGGAGCGCCGGGCCGCCCCCGCGGCCGTGGAATACCGCGATTTCCCGCAGACGGTGTTCCGTGGCCGGGAGGAGGCCATCCAGGCCATGCGGGTCCCGCCCGAGGACTACGACCTCGAGGTGGCGCGGCAGAAGCGGATCTACCTCAGCGCCGACGGGGTCATCATGAAGGACGCGCCGGAGACCCTGGACTTCCTGGAGGACCTGTACGGCCACCGGCCCCGCCACGTCCTGCCGTTCTTCCATTACTTCAGCGAGGAATGGGCGGACGCCGGGCCCGTGGAGAAGCTGTCCGCGGCCACCGGCGAGCCCCACCTCGTCTATGCCGGCGGCGTCGTCAACGATCCCGGGTGGCACAACTACCCGCTCTACCACAGCCTGCTGGAGGCCGGCAGGATCCTCGCCGACCAGCAGATCCACCTGACGATCTACAACGCCGGGGATTCCTCCGGGGAAGGGTTCGAGGACTATCTCCGCCTGGCCGAGGACTGCCCCTTCTTCCACTACCATCCAGCCGTGCCCTATTCCGAACTGAAGCACGTCCTGCCGCGCCATGACTTCGGCTGGTTCTGCTTCGATTTCAGCGAAGCCAGGGAGAATCCGTTCTTCCACAAGATCACCATGGGTTCCAAGGTCTTCAGCTACCTGGAGGCGGGACTCCCGGTACTCATCTCACCCGAACAGGAATTCATGGCCCGCATCGTCACCCGGGACCTCGGCAGCGGGATCCTCATGCCCTTCAAGGACCTCGGCAACCTGAAGCAGACGCTGCTGCAACAGGATTGGGCTCCCATCCGTGCCAATATCCTGGAAGCCCGCAAGCATTGGACCTACCGTGAGCACGGGCACCGGCTCCGCGAATTCTACGAACTCCTGGGCCGCCCGTAACCTGACCACCGAGGCAGCAACCATGTCCAATGTATGCAGAGTCTGCCAGTCCCGGGACGGCCAGGAATGGCTGGCGTTCGGCCCGCAACCCAATTCCGTGCGGCTGCTGACCGGCCCGGAGGAGACAGCGGCGACCCATCCCCTGACCCTGGCCTGCTGCCCGGCCTGCGGCTTCATCTACATCGACGACCCCATGCCCGCCGAAGCCTTCTACGGGGAGGCCCAGCAGGTCACTTCGAGCTTCCCCGCCCGGCACCTGCCCTGGCTGGTCCAGCAGGTGGCCTCCCGGCTGGACGGGAAGGCCGGCGCCCTCGTGTATGAAATCGGCTGCAATGACGGTTATTTCCTGCGCCTGCTCCGGGAGGCGGGCATCCCCGGGGTCGCCGGGATCGAGCCGGCTCCAGGGTGTGCCGCCCAGGCGCGGGCCGCGGGCCTCCAGGTGGAAACCGGGTATTTCAGCCGCAGCCTGGCCGCCCGGTGCGTGGCCGCGGGCCCGCGTCCGCAGGTCCTGGTCTGCCGGCACGTGCTGGAGCACATCCTGGACCTGGATGACTTCGTCGCCGGGATGGACCTGCTGCTGGCGCCTGGGGGGGAGCTCTTCCTGGAGGTGCCCGACCTCGCCAGCATGGAGCAGCAGGGCGATGTCAGCGCCATCTGGGAACAGCACGTCAATTATTTCGATCTGCCGGTCCTGGAGAAGCTGTTCGCCCGCCACGGGTTCCGGGTGGCCGCAGCCCATTGCCTGCCCCACGGGGGCGGAACCCTCCTGGCCGTGCTGCAGCGGGGGGAGCCGGCCGCTGCCCAGGGGCCGCCCGCGGACCGGGAGGGGCTGCGGGCAGCCCTGGGCGCGACCCTTCGAAGCCTGCGGGAAACCCTGGGCCGGCTGCGCGGGGAAGGCAAGCGCATCATGGGCTTCGGCGCCGGCATGCGCGGCACCCTGCTGATCAACCTCTCCGGCATCGGGCCGGACCTGGAATGCGTTCTCGACGACAATCCGGACAAGTGCGGGCGTTTTCTGCCGGGTTCGCGGCTTCCGGTGCTGCACCCGAGGCTACTGGTGGAACGTCCCCCGGACGTATGCCTGGTCCTGCCCTTGAACTCCAAGGAGGCGGAACAGGCCGTCATGGCGCGTTTCCAGGCCTTCGAGGCCGGCGGTGGGCGTTTCCTGGAATACCTGCCGGTCCAGGGGGGTATTCTTCTGGAAAGACGCTCCTCCGGTTCCCCCGAGCGGCTGGCCCAGGCCCGGGAGGCCGTGGCCGGCCCCACGGAAGCGGCCATTGCGCGCCTGGGGGATTTGCCATGAAGGAAGGATGCCCCTACGGCGCGCTCCAGGAATCCTCGATCTGGAAGCAGGCGGTCGCGGTGCTGGATCCCCGGTCCTTCGCCCCCCTGCCCGAAAGGCCATTCACGATTCCCCGCACCGCTCGCATCGCCACGGCAGGCAGTTGTTTTGCCCAGCATATCGCCCGCTTCCTGCCCCGGTGGGGCCGGACCACCCTGGTGACGGAACCCGGTCCCTGCGATTGGGCACTGGCGGAACGGCGCCGTCATGGCTATGGCCTCTTCCCGGCCCGGTTCGGCAACCTGTACTCGGCCCTCCAGCTGCTTCAGCTGTTCCAGCGAGCCTACGGCTCCTTCACCCCGGAGGAGCCGGCCTGGAAGGAAGCAGGGGGATGGGTCGATCCCTTCAGGCCCTCGGTCCAGCCCACGCCCTTCCCGAGCCTGGAGGCGCTCGAGGCCGACCGGGCGATCCATTTTGCCGCCGTCAGGGAGATGTTCGAATCCCTGGACGTCTTCATCTTCACCCTCGGGCTCACCGAGGCCTGGGTTTCCAGCGCCGACGGCGCCGTCTTCCCGGTCTGCCCCGGCTGCACCGCGGGGGTGTTCGTGCCTGGAAACTACACCTTCGTCAATTTCCGGGTGGCGGAGGTGGTCGAGCATCTCCGCCGGTTCCTTGAGGGCCTGGCGGCCGTGAACCCTTCCGCCAGGACCATCCTCACCGTGTCCCCGGTTCCCCTGGTGGCCACGATGGCCGGGCGCCACGTCCTGTCCAGCACCGTATGTTCCAAGTCCATCCTGCGGGCCGCCGCCGACGAAGTGTGCCAGAGCCATCTCCAGGCAGACTATTTCCCGTCCTACGAGATCATCACGGGAACCTTCCGGAACGCCGACTATTTCGCCCAGGACCGGCGCTCGATCACCGAGGAAGGCATAGGGCACGTCATGGAGGTGTTCGCCGCCTCCTACCTGGAGGTGCCCTGGGCGGGGGCCGGGCAACCCTGGACCGGACCGGCGGAGGCCGCCACCCCCGTTCCCGTCCTGTGCGACGAGGAGCGGGCCTATGATTCCGAACTTGCCGACCTGGAGGTGGTCACCCGGGAGGATGTCGAGTTCTACTGCGAAGGAATGGTTCATACTTTTCTTCCCCCGGCCAAGGCAGCCTACGGCCAGCTGCTCCGGAGCACCTGGAACCAGCGGGCGGTGCTCTACGAGTCCGCGGAGGACTGGTTCCAGGCCCTGGTCGGGGCCGCCCGGGCGCACCCGTTGCACCTCTGCCTGGGCGCCTCCCAGACCATGCGCTACACGAACTGGCCTTACTATTTCAGCGAGGAGATGGGCCCCACCAGGGCGACCCGGCCGGCGGTCCTGAACCTGGGCATCCACGGCACCACCACGGTGGAATATCTTTGGACCCTCAAGGCCCTGCTCCGGCTTCTGCAAGCCAGGGACGCACCCTTGCCCGAGCTGACGGCCGTGCTGCTCGGCTGCACCGATGTGCTGTTCCGGGCGGAACGGCTCCACGGCCACGTCATCGGGGCCAACCCCTGTCCGGTGTCTTCCCGGGAAAGGGCCTTCCTGGAGCACCTCGGCAGGCCGGAGCTCGCGTTGACCCCCGGAACGCTGTCCAGGCAGGACTTGACGGTCAAGGCCCCGGAAGATCCCCAGGCGGACCTGCCCCTGGTTCGCCTTCCGGAGCCATGGGAGCGGAACATCCTCCAGCGCATCGAAGTGGCCGTCGATGGCCTGGAAAAGGCGATCCAGGCCGCGGGCATGAAGGCCCTGCTGGCCTTGCAGCCCACCACCACCCGCGCCAACCCCAGCGACTACCTGCCCACCGCGGAACGGGAATTCCAGGCCCGGTCCGAACCGGAGCTCACCCGCCTGGCCTGGCGCCAGGCGCGAGGAATCGCCAGGCACACCGGCGAGTACACCCCCATCGTGGCGCCCGATCCCCCGCTGCCCGCCCTGGACTTCGACCGCATGCTGGGAGCTCTCAAGTCCCTTTGGCAGGCGAGGGCGGGCTCCCGGCCCTCGGCGGCCTACCTCGACCTGATCGACCTGCGCGCCCAGGCTGAAGGGCAAGCCCTCTTCCACTGGGACGGACTCCACTACTCGGGGACCGGTTCCCGGGTCATCGGCGGAGCCATCGCCGCTACCGCAAAGGCGCTCCTCCTGAGTCCGCCCGGTCCCGGCGGCAGCGGTTGCCCTGGCCCGGAGGCATGACGGATGGTTGAGGTTTATATATGAATGTCCAAACCATAGGAATTCCTTTCCTGGCGACCGCCACCAGCCGGATGCCCGCGGATCTTCCCAGGATCCACAGCGTCCTCCGGCTCCACACCAAGGCCGACAAGCCCAGAATCGTGTTGTATGGAATGGGCCCGGCCGGCCAGGCCCTGAGCCTCCTGCTCCGAGCCTCCGGGCAAACGGAGGTGGTGGGCCTCATCGACCGGTCCGTGGACCTGACCGTGGATGGCCTGGTCGTGACGCCGGTCGCCTCCCTCAAGGACCTGCCCCCCTTTGACCTGGTGCTGGTGACGACGAATCCGGCCTACCATGATGAGATCATTGAAGCGTTGGCTGGCCAGGGGATCGCGGATACCCCGGTGCTCCTGTTGTTCACCGGCCAGACGGCAGCCGCCGCCAGCTATCTGCTGGAGTCCGGCGATCCCTATTCCGCCAATCTGGCCCTGCGCAACCTGCTCCAGCAGCACCCGGAGGATCCGGAACTGCTGGCGCTCAGCGAACGGATGCGGGTGGCCTACGAGCATGACCCTGAAATCCGCTCCCGGCTGGCCGGCGAAGTTCCCGGCCCGCACCTGACCAATGTGCAGATCATCGACGCCTGCGGACTGCGCTGCGTCATGTGTTTTCGGCAGGACGCCAGCTATGCGTCGGCGAAGCACTTCTCCCGGCCCATGAGCCTGTCCATGTTCCGGGGATTCCTGGACGCCTGCGAGGGATCGCCCGTGGCCACGATGTATCTCGGCGGCAGCGGGGAGGCCTTCCTCCACCCTCAAGTCGTCGACCTGCTGGACCTGGTGCTGGGCCGGGGGATCCGGGCCCACATCATCACCAGCGGTTCGCACCTTACGCCTTCGTTGATCGAACAGCTGACCGAACGGGATGGCTTCGACCTGGAATTTTCCGTCGATGCCTACGAAACCGACACCTATGAGTCGATCCGGGTGGGGGCGAACCGGGACAAGGTGTTCAGGAATCTGGAAACCTTCGCCGGGAGCGCCAAGGCCAAGGGCCGCGACATAACCTTGGCCCTCACCGCCGTGCTCATGCGGCGCAATGTCCAGGAATTTCCCCGACTGCTGGAATTCGCTGCCCGGGTCGGAATTCCGCGGGTCACGGCCCTGCACGTCCTCGTCACCGGCGGCCTCAGCTCCGATCCCGAAGAGTCCCTGGTCTTCCACCCCGAACTCTATAACGCGGTCCTGGCCGAGTCCCATGAACTCGCGGGGAGACTGGGGATTTCCCTCACGGCACCGCCCCGGTTCCAGCTGGATGAGCCGGCGGCGGCGCCAGTGGGCGGGCCAGGTTCTGCCCGCCCTTGGCAGATGTGCGTCATCCCCTGGACCCGCCTGGATATGCTCGGAATCGGCTATGCCGTCTGCTGCGGCGGCCACCCGGAACTGCCATTCACGCAGGCCTTCATGGACCATCCGGAGCAGGGTCCCTGGACCTTCGAGGCCATGACCGGCCATGCGACCCTGCATGATCTATTCAACTGCGAAACCATGAGGATCCTGCGCGACCAGTTGCTCCGGAACCAGCCGAGCAGCCATTGCCGGAATTGCTATCTTTCGGCCTACAATTCCCGCGACGTCCTGTTCTCCTCGGCCATCTCCCGCACCGGGATCCACGATGAAGAACTCTATATCCAGGCCCTGAACCGGTTCCAAGCGAAATTCGCGGGAACCCCATACCTGCGCAGGATGCTCGGCCTGCGGCAGCCAAGCCAGTGACTCTAACGGAACATCTGGAACAGGAACAGGTCCTGCCCGAACCGGAAGCCGCTCTGCTCGAGCTGGGCCACGGTTTCGTGGTAGGGCGGTCCCTGGGTGTAGTCGTAGGCCAGGATGACCACCTCTCCCGGCCGGAGGTCTTCGCAGCGCCCCACCAACCGGTACTGGCCCCCCCGGTAATGGCGGGCGAACCATCGGCCTGACCAATCCGTTCCGAGAATGGCCACAGGCCCCTGAAGGACGGCTTCCAGCCTGGCCGCCAATCCCGGCTCCGGAGTTCCAGGCGCTCGCCAGAGGGCCCGGAGGGCGACCGGGTGCGGAAACCACCGGTCCGGCCGGAAGCCGCTGTCGCCCAACGCCTGGCTGTATTCCCCATACCCGTGGAAGATGTCGTACGGGCGGACCCCATAGAATTCCCGCTGCTGCCGGCTCCGGCCCTGGAAGTCGGGCTGGAAGGAGTAGATCCATTGACGGAGATAGGCCCCCCGGGCAGATGGGAGCAGGTCGCAGCAAATCGACTGCGCCAGGGCCGAGGCCCAGGCCGCCGGCCCCACCAGGGGCGGCAGGGCCCAGCACGCCCGCTGGAGCAGCCGCGCCAGCCGCTTGGGCTGGCCATAGTAGGAGGCCACCACATGGAGCGCCCCGCCCGGTGCGATGAAGCGGCCCATGGATCGGAAGATCTGGGCCAGCGGCCCGCCGATATGCGGGATCACCCCATTGGCGATGAAGTAGTCAACGGAACCCGGAGCGACCTGGGTGTGCAGTCCGGCCAGATCCGACCGGATCAGCCGGACATTGTTCCCCTGGACCATCCTGGCGATCGCGAGGAGGCCGTCCGTGGGCTCCACGACCAGGTATTCCTTGGCCCGCCCCACGAGGCCCAGATCCAGCAGGGCCTGGAACAGCCTGCCGCTGCCCGCCCCCAGTTCCAGCACGGTCTTGCCCGACCAGTCGAGCGATTTCACGAAGCCGAGGCTCTGCAGGTAGGGTTCCCGGGCGTAGAGGCGCGCCGGTTCGCCGCCGAGGAACGAGGCGGTCTTGAAGAAATCGGAATAGAAGGCCCGCTGGCCATGCATGGGGCTGCCTTCGGCCGGCGCGCCGGGTCCGGTCAAGACCTGGCCCCGGAGATTCCCAGCGTGTCCGCAAGGCGGACGATCCGCTGGCCGAAGACGGAACTCTGGGCGGAAGGCTGGAGGATCGGTCCCGCGCCCCCGGACGGCCAGCTGGCCCGGCCCGCCACAAGATAGGTGCCGGTGATATGCCGGAGGCCGATCCGGCCCTCCCGCGCCAGCTCGTTCAGGAACGGATACACCCCGCGCCGCCGGGGATCCGCCACATAGGACGGAAACGAGTAGTAGTCGTGCCAAAGGACGACGGCATCAGCCTCGGCCATTTCCAGCGCCCGGAGGCTGTCGGCCCGCACCCCGTCATACTGGTGGTCGCCGTCCACCAGGATGAGTTCCATCCGGCCGCGCTCGCCCACGATCGCGCCGGTGTCCAGCCCATGGCTGTCCGCCCGCAACTCGATCACCTTGCCGGCGCATGGCAGCCCCCGGAACAGCCGGCCCGGCTCGCGACCTCCTTCCAGGCATTTCAAGGAATAGTCGGTGATGCCGGATTCCGGCAGATCCACGGTGACCACCCGGGCATCGGCTGGACTGTTCAGCGCGAGCAGCAGGGTCGATCGGCCGA
>Ga0316217_10001925_pt1 | contig 26080 bp, 22 predicted proteins | sample 1anoAmetaG_FD_203633 | JGI IMG/M metagenome (GOLD analysis project Ga0316217, IMG submission 203633) | Freshwater microbial communities from Trout Bog Lake, Wisconsin, USA - 1anoA | ecosystem: Environmental > Aquatic > Freshwater > Lake > Hypolimnion/Profundal zone | place: USA: Wisconsin...
TCGCGCTCCAAAGCGCTCATCGCAAAAAGCCCCTCCGACATCAAATACCCCCCCTTTACAAAAACCACAAAGGGGACATTCTCACGTTGCTAAAAAGGGGACATTCTCACGTTGCGCTAACAGTTACAGGCATCTTAAGCATATGCTTATTCCAAGTAGCAACATTCATGACGACACATCCTTCAAATAAGGGAGCTTTCCATTTTTGGCCTCTCGGACCCCCGACAGGTAATTGTTTCATCAAAGATTCAGTACGGATCATCAGATCAGTTTCGGATAGGGAGATAAGACCGATTAGTACCAAGTAATAGATCGGCTTTTTTGCTCGTCCTTCTGCCAATTCGTAGAGGAGTGAATCTCTATATTTAGTTTTCAGATCGTGATCAATCGTATTACTTTGAAGTTTTTCTATGAATTCTTTGCGACTTTCACTGGTTGATTTTGGATTATCGGGATCTTTGAACTCTACAAAATAGAATTTGTCCTCTGTTTCAATAATAAAATCGACGGCCTTCATGCAATGGCTTAACCCGTGACTGGATTCATTGTCGAACTTATAGCCTTTCCAGTCAGAGGGTAAAGTTAATTGTAAGTCATCTTCAACAAGCACAGTCATCCTTCATTGACTCCCAAGCTACGCTTGATTTCACGATCGTAAAGATTACTGAAGGTTTCAGCAATTGCGTTCGGGTCGACCCCCAAATAGCTATCACTCGCCTTGGCCGTAACCGCTTCAGAAGCTTTGCGGGATAGTGATAAATACTGAATTTTATCGCCTCTCTGTTGACGTAAATCAAACTCCTTCAGCAACACATAATTATGTGTAGTTAAAAATATCTGCACACCTAAACGTTGTAATTCCAGAATGACTTCAACCACCTCCCCCATTAATGCTGGATTTAAATTTGCCTCAGGTTCATCCCAAAACAAAATAGCACCGCCCAATAAGGTACCATTCTGGATCAGCAACCAGATCAAAGCCAGCTTGCGCATACCTTCAGCAAGCAAAGTGAATTCTAAATCCCCTTGTTTGTTCTTAAGAAAAAAGTGCTCTCCTTTCGCAACGACCTTACCGTCAAGCGCCTTCTGGAGAGCCGTTAGCAACCGCTGACGATCCCTATCAATCGGACCCATAAGCTTAGGTAAAAAAGCGCGTTTAATAATGTCGGCATAGACTTCTTCAAAAGCAATTTCACGCTTGGCTGAAGTAGCCAAAAACCCAGGCGCATGGGCAAGCATCTCCTTGACTGGAATATAGGCACTGGCAAGTGTATCTTTTTTCCAACTTGTTTCACCCGTTACCTTCACATCATCGGGTTTATTGGTATGGTTTGAAAATTCTGCAGAAAGTCTGGCATTGCCTTCCCGTGAGATGATAACCCTCGTCCTTACACTGGCCTTTTGCCTACGCGAAAGGCGCCCAATTCTCCCTTCATAGGGATTGAACACATTACGCAGCTTGTGTGCAAAGCTTTTTTCCTTATCCTCACCTATAGTTATCGCACAGGAAGCATAGATTACTTTAAGTAAATGTGTCTTTCCTGTCCCATTTGTACCAATAATAACATTCACTCCAGTCGAAAAAGTCTGGTCTAATTCCGCAAAGGATGTAAAATTTTCTAACTTGATATTGTTGATTTTACTCATTTTACATACTCCGTTCTTATCGGCGCCAAGTTGTGAATTTCTTACGAGACATCCTATATATTAAGTAATCATTCAATTCATACAATTTTAGTCGCTCTTAACCGACGTCTTAAAAAAGCTTATTTTTGATCACGAAGTCAATAGTTCTGTTCCTGCGATTTCATCTCTGGATCAATTATCTGTTCAATCGTTATCTAGTTGGCTTTGTGTAAAAATTTTTCTAAAATAGCTTTGGAAGCGGGCTAATCACCTAAACCTCGTTCCAGAGCTTCAGATAACGAAGGAAAAATACGAAAACATTTCATTTGCTATCGTCATAAATCGTGCTTACAGGCCGATGTTTTAGTGTTTGTAATGTTTGAATATACTCAAATTGAATTTTATAAGGACAAAGTGCTAGCACAATGACCAGCAAACTCGACCAGCTCAAAGCCATGACCACCCTTGTTGCCGATACCGGCGATATGGATGCCATTCGTTTGTTCAAGCCTACCGATTGCACGACCAACCCGACTTTGGTGCTCAAAGCCGCAGCATTGCCCGCCTATCAAGGGGTGATTGCCGATGCTGTCTCGTGGGGTAAGAAGCAGGCGGGTAGCCGCGAGGCCGTGATTGGTGCTGTTGCCGACCGTTTGGCGGTCGCTTTTGGCAGTGAATTGGCGCGTTTGATACCCGGACGGGTTTCAACGGAAGTGGATGCTGACCTCTCGTTTGATACGGCACAAAGCGTTGAAAAGGCGTATGGCATTATCAAGGCCTATCAGGCCAACGGCATTCCCCGCGATAAAGTATTGATCAAACTGGCGTCCACTTGGGAAGGCATAAAGGCGGCTGAAATTCTCCAGAAAGAGGGGATTGATTGCAATCTCACTTTGCTCTTCTCGCTCGTTCAGGCCGCTGCCTGCGCGGAAGCGGGCGCGTTTCTGATTTCGCCTTTTGTGGGTCGGATTCTTGATTGGTATGTGAAAAACGAGGGCAAGAGCTACACGGCGGAGACGGATCCCGGTGTGCTCTCGGTGTGGCAGATTTATGCCTATTACAAGCGCCATGGCTATGACACGGTGGTGATGGGTGCGAGCTTCCGCAATCTGGGCGAGATTGAGGCGCTGGCCGGATGCGACCGGCTGACGATTGCGCCCGCGCTGCTTGATCAACTCGCCAAAGATGACGGTATTTTGCCCCGCCAGCTTGATCCCGCCACCGCAGGAAAATCGGGCGCTGATCGGCTTAAAGTGGACGAAGCCAGCTTCCGTTTTCTGCTCAATGAAGATGCGATGGCCACCGAAAAGCTCGCCGAAGGCATTCGTGCCTTTGCGAAGGATTTGGGCGTGTTGAAGGAGATGGTGGCAAAAAAGCTCGCGGCTTAAGGCGACACCGCCCAATCTTTCGGCTTTAGAGCGGTTTCCCGCAGTTTGCTTAGCGTTGTCGCAGGCGTAATCGCCTCCGGGTCCAAGAAGCAATGGAGGATGGCGGGCTTGCCGGAAGCCACTGCTCGCTCAAAGGCAGGCTCAAACTCAGCCGTTGTGCGAACCGTCTCGCCATGGCCGCCAAAGGCGCGGGCATAGGCGGCAAAATCGGGGTTCTTTAACTGCGTTGCTGAAACGCGTCCCGGATATTCGCGCTCCTGATGCATTCGGATGGTGCCATACATGCCGTTGTCGATCACGATGACGATAATCGGCAAATCATATTGCACGGCGGTGGCAAATTCCTGCCCGTTCATCAAAAAGCAGCCATCGCCCGCAAAGGCAATCACCATGCGATCCGGAAAAGCGCGTTTGGCCCCCACAGCCGCCGGAACGCCAAAGCCCATCGAGCCGGAATTGGGCGCGATTTGTGTTCCATATTGACGAAACCGCAAATAACGCTGCGGCCAAATCGCATAATTGCCTGCGCCATTGGTAATCACGGTGTCTGGCGGTATCCGATCCCGAAGCCACCGCATGGCGTGTCCGATTTGAAACTCGCCGGGAACGGTTGGAATCGTGTCGGTCCATAAAAGAAAATCCTCGCGCGCCGTTTCACGCGCGCCTGCCCATGGAATAGTTTGAGGGGGCTGAAGCGTTTCAAGCGCCGCCGCAAAGGCCTTTGGGCTGGCATGAATGCCCAATGTCGGATGATAGACGCGGCCCAATTCTTCCGCATCCGCATGAACATGCACAAAAGCCTGTTTCGGCACCGGAATATCAAACAGCGTGTAGGCTTGGCTCGGCATTTCGGCCATGCGGCCCCCGATCAGCAGCACAAGGTCAGCGCTCTCGATGCGGGCTTTCAGTTTTGGATTGGGGCCAATGCCGATCTCGCCTGCATAATTCGGATGATCGCCGGAAAACAACATCGCACGGCGGAAGGAGGTTGCAACCGGAAGTTCAAACCGTTCCGCAAAACGCGTTACTGATAAGCAGGCTTTTGCCGACCAACCCGATCCGCCGAGAATGGCGATGGGGCGCTTGGCGGCCCAGAGCCTTTTTTGCAGTTCGGCCATTTGGGTTTGGCCCGGCCATGTTTCGACTGGCTCAACACGCGGCGATGTGGCGACGTTTGCTACCGCCGTCAGCATATCCTCCGGCAATGCAATCACCACGGGACCGGGGCGGCCTTGCATCGCCACATGGAACGCGCGTGACACCCCTTCCGGCACCCGCGCGGGATCGGTGATTTCCGTCACCCATTTCGCGGTTGAGCCGAAAAACGCCTTGTAATCCATTTCCTGAAACGCGCCGCGTTCTTTCATGCCGCTTTCGATTTGGCCGACAAACAAAATCAGCGGCACGCTGTCATGCTCGGCAATATGAATGCCGGGCGAGGCATTGGTCGCCCCCGGCCCGCGCGTCACCATCGCAATACCGGGGCGACCCGTGAGCCGGGCTGTGGCATCGGCCATCATCGTCGCACCCCCTTCTTGGCGGCATATAGTGACCTTGATCGCGGCATCATGCAGCGCATCGAGCACTGCGAGATAGCTTTCGCCCGGTACACAAAACACATGCTCGACGCCTTGGGCGGCGAGCGCATCGACGATCAATTGACCGCCCGTGCGAGAAGAATGTGGTGTCATCGGTTTCGTGCTCCTATCCGCCCCAAGCCTTGTCGTGCAACACTGCTTCTGTATCCGCGCCCAAACGCGGCGATGGACGCTCAGCCACCATGGCTTCACCATTGATCATGATCGGCGAGCGCACGCTGGGTACGCTGCCATTTGCGGCATCGGGATTGGCAAGCTCAACCCGCATCCCGCGCGCAATCACCTGTTGATCGGCAAACACATCGGCCACCGTGTTGATCGGCCCGGCTGGAACGCCTGCTTTTTCCAACGCCGCTAAGAGATCATCCCGCGCAAAACGGTGCGTCAGATCGGCAAGTCTGGCGCAAAGCGGTACGCGGTGTTTCACGCGCAAAGGATTGGTCGCGTAATCCGGGTTATCGGCAAGGTTTGGCTCGCCCAGTACCTCGCAGAATTTACGAAACTGGCCATCATTGCCCACCGCCACCACCACATGGCCGTCCGACACCGGAAACACCTGATAGGGCACGATATTGGGATGCGCATTGCCAAGCCTGTGCGGCGCGTTGCCGGACACGAGATAATTCAACGCCTGATTGGCGAGCACGCTGACTTGCGTATCGAGCAACGCCATATCGACATGGGTGCCCTGCCCTGTGAGATCGCGCTGGCGCAAGGCTGCTTGCACACCAATGACGCCATAAACGCCCGTAAAAATATCAGCAAAAGCGACACCAATTTTTTGCGGCTCGCCGTTGGGTGCACCCGTCAAATCCATGATGCCGCCCATCGCTTGGATCATGAAGTCATACCCCGCGCGTTCCGCATAGGGGCCATTCTGGCCAAAGCCTGTCACCGAGCAATAGACGAGGCGCGGATTAACAGCCTTCAGGCTTTCATAATCGAGGCCGTATTTTTTTAAGCCGCCAACTTTGAAATTCTCGATCAGCACATCCGCATGGCTTGCGAGTTTGCGGATGATCGCTTGGCCGTCTGCCGTTTCAAAATCAACCGCAATGGAACGCTTGCCGCGATTACACGCGTGGAAATAGGCCGCCGATAAATCGCCCCCATCCACCGCCGCAACAAAAGGAGGCCCCCATATGCGCGTATCATCGCCCGCGCCGGGTCTTTCAACCTTGACGACATCGGCTCCAAGATCAGCCAGCGTCTGCCCGATCCAAGGCCCCGCAAGGATGCGGGCCAGTTCGAGAACGCGGATACCGGAAAGGGGTTTGGGTGGGGGCATGATTGCGATTCTCCTCCCTCCCCTACAAGGGGGAGGAAAATTTCTCCCTATTGCCTTAAATCCCGTGCTTCTTTTTCCGCATCCCAAGCGTCCGCAACCTCAACGCATTGAGCTTGATAAAGCCCGCCGCATCGCGGTGGTCATAGGCGACCGCGCCTTCCTCAAAGGTCACGAGGTCCTGATCATAGAGCGAATAAGGGCTTTCGCGACCAATCACAATGACATTGCCTTTATAAAGCTTCAGCGTCACGCGGCCTGTGACGGCTTCCTGGCTCTTGTCGATCAGCGCCTGCAACATTTCGCGTTCGGGTGAGAACCAGAAACCATTGTAAATGAGTTCGGCATAGTTCGGCATCAGCTCGTCTTTGAGATGCGCCGCGCCGCGATCCAGCGTGATCGATTCCATCGCGCGATGAGCGGTGAGCAAAATCGTGCCGCCCGGCGTTTCATACATGCCGCGCGATTTCATGCCGACGAAGCGGTTCTCAACCAGATCAAGCCGTCCGATGCCGTTCTCTTTACCAAGCGCATTGAGTTTCGCGAGCAGCGTCGCAGGCGAAAGTTTTTCGCCATTGATGGCTGTCGCATCGCCCTTTTCAAAATCCACGGTGATGGTTGTCACTCTATCAGGGGCCGCTTCCGGCCCGATGGTGCGCGAGTAAACATAATCCGGCACTTCAAGGGCGGGGTCTTCCAGCACTTTGCCTTCAGAAGATGCGTGCAACAAATTCGCATCCACCGAGAAGGGGGCTTCGCCGCGCTTGTCCTTCGCAATCGGGATTTGATGCTGCTCAGCAAAGGCGATGAGTTGCTCGCGCGAGCGCAAATCCCACTCCCGCCAGGGCGCGATAATCGTGATATCTGGCTTTAGCGCGTAATAACCAAGCTCGAAACGCACCTGATCATTGCCCTTGCCGGTCGCGCCATGCGAGACGGCATCCGCACCCACGCGCTCCGCAATCTCGATCTGCTTTTTGGCAATCAGCGGCCGCGCAATCGAGGTGCCAAGCAAATACACCCCCTCATACACCGCATTCGCGCGGAACATCGGGAAGACGTAATCGCGGACAAATTCCTCTCGCAAATCTTCGATGAAAATATTTTCCGGCTTGATGCCTAACAGCAAGGCCTTGTCGCGCGCTGGCCCTAATTCCTCGCCTTGGCCGAGATCAGCGGTGAAGGTCACGACCTCGCAAGCGTAGGTCGTCTGTAACCATTTCAGAATGATGGAGGTATCAAGACCACCCGAATAGGCGAGGACGACTTTTTTGACTTGGCTTTGTGGCATGGAAACGGTCCGGTGAGAAGAAATAATATTCTTGCCCGACTACAAGCATCAGCACCAAGTTGCAAGACTTAGCTCAGCAACAGACGTCAAACGGATCAGGAGGCCGCGCGCCTCGACCTCATGGCACGAGCGACAATAAAAGGAAGATTGAAAACAAAATCAGGTGAACGATACCTTGCAAAACCGTTGTCCGACCCGTTCCAAAGGTTAAAGTGCTGACAAAGAGCGAGAGGATCAGCAGCACACTATGCTCGCCGCTAAGGCCTAATTTGAGCTTTTGGCCGGTCCAAAAAGTGACGAGTGCGACGACTGGAATAGTCAAGCCAATACTCGCCATGGCCGACCCGAGTGCGAGATTAATGCTGCTTTGCAGCCGATTGATCAAGGCCGCTTTAACCGACGCGATCCCCTCCGGCAACAGTACAATGCCCGCAATGATAACGCCGAGAAACGTTTGCGGAAGGCCAGCCACGGCTAACGCCCTTTCTAAAGGGTGCGACAAAAATTTGGCGAGCAGAACGACGGCTGTTAGCGATAGGAGAAGAAAAAACAGGCTGATCGTCACGGTCTTTGTCGACGGCAAGGCAGAATAATCGGCTACGGAATCACGCTCCATCGCATCGGTTTCGATAAAATAATCACGGTGCCGCACGGTTTGAACAAAGACAAAGGAAAAGTAGAGGATGAGCGAAACAATGCCGATCACCATTAGCTGGATCGATGAATAGAATGGTCCCGTAACGGTGGTCGTAAAATTGGGTAAAATCATTGCCGAAACTGCCAAAGTTCCTAAAACCGACAAGGCAGAGGAGGCACCTTGTAATTGAAAACTCTGCTCATGATGGCGGGTGCCGCCAAGAACAAGGCAAAAGCCAATGACGCCGTTCAGAACAAGGATAACAGCGGAATATACAGTATCGCGCGCAACCGATTCGCTACCCGCTTGTCCCGATAAGAGGATGGACACAATCAAGGCTACCTCAATCACCGTAACCGCAACAGCAAGAAGAATAGAACCAAAAGGCTCACCCAGGCGAATGGCCAAAATTTCGGCATGGTGCACGGAGGCAAAGACGCTTGCGCCGAGTAAAAAACCAGCGGCCGCGAGAACCAATCCCCAATCCGCAGAAATAAACCCCGCCCCTTTTAGGCTTAGAAAGACCGCAGCCAGCAAAGGGGCGATCAAGGACCATCGTGGAAGCGACGATGAGAGGTGGTTTGCCATATAGCTTTTACTCCACCATATTCAAGCATATCGGGATTGGATTAACGGCTTTCCTTTTGCAAACAAAGCCTTTTCTGCTTAGAAAAGCATTTATTCTTACACCTTACAACAGTTGCGCGATTCTGCCGATCCTGATCAAGGTCTAAATCCATGCACCCTGCCTTTTCCGCCCCTCATCATCCCTCCATTCCCGTTTATGCATTAAGCGGTGAAGATTGGGATAAGGCCGCGTTTGATTTGCCTGATGATGCGTTGGCCTTTGCCCGTGCTTCCGGCTTTGATGGCAGCGCTGGCAGCCATGCGCTTATCAAGGGATCGGCGGGAAACATCCAAGCCGTTCTGTTTGGTGTTGAAGGCAAAAATAGCACGGACCACGATCCGTTTTTGGCAGGCAAACTTGCCACAATCCTACCCGAAGGTGCTTATCGGCTGGAGGGCGAATGGAGAAGCTTGGAACTTGCAAGCCTAGCCTTTATTCTTGGCTCCTATCGTTTTGAGCGTTACAAATCTAAACCGAAGGGTATCATAGCGAAGCTTGTTCCATCTGCTTATATCAACTCTGAGCGGTTGAGCGTGATAGCACAGGCCGTTGCCCAAGGCCGTGATCTCATCAATACGCCCGCCAATGATCTTGGCCCCGCCGAGATAGAAGCGGCGATCCGCCAGATGGCGGATCAATTCGGCGCAAAAACGCACGCCATCATCGGCGAGGTTCTACTCGCACAGAATTTTCCGATGGTACACGCGGTTGGCCGCGCATCCCCTCGTGCGCCGCGCATCATCGATATGGTGTGGGGCGATGAAAAACACCCCAAAATTACGCTCGTCGGAAAAGGGGTGGCCTTTGATACGGGCGGGCTGAACATCAAACCCGATAACTCCATGCTGTTGATGAAGAAGGATATGGGCGGTGCCGCCGTGGCAATTGCAGCGGCCCGCATGATCATGGCTTTTGGCTTGAAGATCAGGCTTCGTCTGATTGTTGCCGCCGTTGAAAACGCCATTTCCGGCTCAGCCTTCAGGCCGGGTGATGTGCTTGCCAGCCGCAAAGGTATAAGCGTTGAAATCGGCAATACGGATGCCGAAGGCCGTTTAATTTTAGGGGATGCTTTGGCGTTAGCGGATGAGGAATCGCCTGATTTGATTTTGGATTTCGCAACGCTCACGGGTGCTGCACGTGTAGCCCTTGGTCCTGATCTGCCACCTTATTACACGGATGATGAAACGCTCGCAGCCAATATCGCGGAGGCTGGCCAAGCGGTCAATGATCCCGTCTGGCGTATGCCGCTTTGGAAACCTTATGCGAAGGGGCTTCAATCCAAAATTGCGGACATTAATCACATCACGCCGGGGGGATTTGCGGGTTCGGTTACGGCGGCCCTCTTCCTGCATCGTTTTGTCGAAAAGACAAAGGCATGGGCGCATTTCGATGTGTTCTGTTGGGTGCCAGCGGCGAAAAATGGCAGACCGGAAGGCGGCGACCCACAGGTGGCGCGATTGGTGTTTGAACTGCTTGAGAAACGCTACGGACGATAGCTGCCAATCCATCTACAAGATGCTTGATTATCGTCGAAGCGGCAATCGCCTTTATGTGTGCGTCATCCTAGCTGAGTATATCTGCAATAACACCCATGCCATGCCAACCAAAAGCGCATCGATCTTTTCATGCGCACCCACCCACCTTACTCAGCCCATTCAACCTGCGTCAGGTCGTTGACGGGGATCGGCGTATTCTCCCACAGGCCTTTGAGCTTGGCATTCCATACCCCGCTTTTGGGGAGCAGAAAGAGAAATACGTTGACGCAATCATCCGCCAGAATCTTTTGCGCCTTGCCCAGCAGTTCCAACCGCTTGGCCTCATCCAAGGTTGCTGCCAATTCCGTGATTACGGCCTTATAAGCGTCGCTATGGTAATTGAAATAATAATCATCCCGCGCATAGATATCGAGGTCCATTGGCTCGACATGCGAGATGATCGTCAGATCATAATTCTTCGCTTTGAACACATCCGATAACCATTGCGCCCATTCAACCGGAACAATCTCAACCGTAACGCCTATCGCCTTTAATTGCTGCGCAATGATCTCGCCGCCGCGACGGGCATATTCCGGCGGAGGCAACACCAAACGTAATTTGAGATCGCTCACGCCTGCTTCGCGCAACAAAGCTTTGGAGCGATAAGGATCATACGCATATTGCCCTGTCAGATCGATATAGCCCGGATCGGTCGGTGCGTAATGCGAGCCGATGGGTTGACCAATGCCAAACATCGCCCCATCGATCACGGCTTTGCGATCAACGGCATACGCAAATGCTTGTCTGACGCGTATATCATCAAACGGCTTTTTACCATTGTTAATGGCCATAATCGTCTTGCCTTGCGTGTTCCCAACAACCACCGAGAAGCGCTTGTCAGCCCGAAATTGGTCAAGGTTTTCGGGTGCCGGATAAATCGGGAAGGCATCGATATCATTGGCGAGCAGTCCGGCATAAGCTGCTGATGGGTCGCTCACGAATTTAAAAATTACTTTATCGAGCTTAACGGGCGCTCCCCAATAGGCCTCGTTGCGGACGAGTTCGAGGCTTGAGCCTTTCATCCAGGTTGAGAATTTAAACGGTCCTGTTCCTATCGGATTGGTTTTATTGGTATCCGCTGAAGTGGGCGCCACCATGACAGCGGCGGGCCAGCCGAGATTGAAAAGAAACGCGCCTGTGGGACGCTTCAGCGTAACAATGAGGGTTGTGAGATCAGGAACAGCCATCGACTCAATCGGCTCAAAAAGCCCCTTTTGCGGGTTTACGCTGTCTTGTCCCCGTGCACGGTCGAGCGATGCTTTGGCGATAAAGGCATTAAATGGCGAGCCGTCATGAAACCGCACCCCGTCTCGCAGATGAAACGTATAAACCGTACCATCCTGCGAAATATCCCAGCTTGCGGCCAGTGCGGGTTGCACCTTGCCGGCACGATCAATCCGCGTCAGGCCCTCAAAAAGATTGGCATAGCCAATTTCACCGATGGCCGCGGCCGCTCCTGCGGTCGGGTCGAGATGGGGCGGCTCTAAACGAATGCCTATGTTTAAGTCGGTTCGGGGAGCTGCATGGACAGTTTCTATATTGCTCACACATAGTCCCACCAAGGCGAAGAGTGCACTCAGAAAACGCCGCAATATCATTGCTATTGATCCAGTTTAACGAGGTTAATGCCCGATTTTGCGGCATTTAGGCATAGTGCTGACGAAAAGCAAATCGCCACTAGAGCACGTTGTCTTTTGATGGAATCAAAACCGTGCTCTAGTCCTTTGTTTTGTCGCATGTTTTTACGATTAACCGGCTTCCACTTCATCGAAACATGCACTATGGGATAAGCGATGGGTCGGGCGGATCCAGCGATACCACGACACCCGGATTTAGCGTTGATTGCGGGTCCATCATCGCTTTGAGATGACGCATCAACGCCATCGCCGTTTCGGGCTTGCGAGAAATGATCGCATCGCGCTTGGCGCGGCCCACGCCGTGTTCGGCGCTGATCGAGCCGTTCAACGTATCCACTTCGGCAAATAATCGCTCAAAAAGCAGCGGGGAAAGTTGCCCAGCTTTTTCGCGCGGCACGACGAAATTCATATGTAAATTACCATCCCCAATATGGCCGAAAGGCAGGAGGGCGACATCCGCTCCATAGTCCGGCGTCCACGCTTCACACCGCGCGACAAGCGCTGGAATATCGGCAATAGCAACGGTTACATCGCTGCGCACGACATACCCGATTTTGCTCGTTGCCTCGCTTTGCCCCTCGCGGATACGCCACATCATCTGGCGCTGCGTTTCATTTTCGGCAATCGTGCCATCCAACACGCGGCCCTCTTCAAACAATGTCGCAATAGCGGCCTCGGCCCGCTCCCGCAGCCCATCGGTAAAGGTCCACGCGATTTCAATCAGCACATGCCAAGGATAGGGTGTATCAACAGGACGCCGCACACCCGGAAGATGCGTACACGCGGCTTCAACGCCATAAGAGCTTATAAGCTCGAAGGATGAGATCAAATCGCCAAACACACCACGTAAGTGACGAAACAAGGACACGGCATCTTCCGTTCGATGCACCGTTAGCCATAAGGTCACGCGTTCACGCGCGGGCGCAACCAGCCTCAGCGTTGCGGCGGTCACGATACCGAGCGTGCCTTCGGAACCGATAAAAAGCTGCTTTAGATCATAGCCCGTATTGTCCTTGCGTAGCGGCTTTAAGAGATCGAGCAATTGCCCGTCGGGCAAGACCACTTCGAGGCCTAAAACGAGATCGCGCGTCATGCCGTAGCGCAGCACATTCACCCCGCCGGCATTGGTTGCTATATTGCCCCCAATCCGGCACGAGCCTTCGGCACCCAGAGCAAGCGGAAACAGCCGATCAACCCCTTCGGCGGCCTTTTGAACATCAGCCAAAATAACCCCCGCCTCAACGGTCATATAATCGCCTGCTGCATCGATCGCACGAATGCGGTTTAACCGCTGCAAGGACAAAACAATTTCCTGTCCCGAGCCATCAGGGATACCGCCATTCACAAGCCCCGTATTGCCGCCTTGCGGAACGATGGCCATACCAAAATGGGCGGCGAGTGAAACAAGCTGTGCGACTTCCACCGTTGTTCCCGGCCTCACAACAAGGGCGGCTTTACCTGAATATTGTTTCCAGAAATCGCTTTCAAAGGGTGCCATATCGTCCCCTGACACGACGTGAGAAACGCCGATCACATCGGCCGCCTGTTTGGCAAAGGAAGCAAAATCAGCGTCAGAAACCTTTAACATCAGGGGCGGCTCCTATCGCTCTTACGCGAGCTTGTTTAAAACATGATTGGCAATCGCCAGCGACGCGGTAAGCCCCGGACTTTCAATGCCGAACAAATTGATAAGCCCCGCTATGCCATGCGTTTCAGGCCCATCGATCCTGAAATCGGGCGCTGGATCATTCGGCCCTGAAATTTTAGGCCGGATACCGGAATAGGCCGGAATGAGGGAATGCTCCGGCAAGCCCGGCCAATAGCGCTTGATCGCTTCATCAAACCCTTCACCGCGCGCGGGGTCCACGGCGTAATCCAGCGTTTCAACCCATTCGACATCAGGGCCAAAGCGCGCCTGCCCACCAAGATCAAGCGTCAAATGCACCCCTAACCCATGCGTGTGTGGTGCTGGATAAATCAGATGCGAGAACGGAGCGCGTCCACGCAGCGAAAAATAATTTCCTTTGGCATAAAGCGTTTCTGGAACATGCTCAAAAGCCAGCCCCGCCATCGCCTTGGCCGCGCGGGACGCATGTAAGCCCGCCGCATTGATCAAGATCGAGGTCGATAATCGAACCGGATCGGCTCCCCCCGTCTCGACATTAATCGCATTGCCACCGAGTTCCGCACGCACAAAAGGCGTGTGAAAGGCAAAGGCCGCGCCGTGGGCTTCGGCATCGCCTTGCAGCGACAGCATAAAGGCGTGACTGTCTAAAATGCCGGTCGAAGGCGAAATCAGCGCCCCCACCGTTGAAAGCGCCGGTTCAAGCCGCTTCGCTTCCTCGCCCGAGATCATGACGAGATCGTCCACCCCATTGGCGCGTCCTTTTTTCTCAAGCGCGGCAATGGCGTTGAGTTCGGCTTCATCGCACGCAACAATCAGTTTTCCGCAACGGCGATAAGGCACATAATGGCTGTCACACCACGCATAAAGCGCGTGCCGACCTTCGACACAAAGCTTCGCTTTGAGGCTGCCTTCGGGGTAATAAATCCCGGCATGGATGACTTCGGAATTGCGCGAAGAGGTTTCAGTGCCAATGCCCTCGGCGGCTTCAAGCACAATCACGGACCGCCCCGTCCGCGCCACGGCACTGGCAATGGCAAGGCCAACAACGCCCGCTCCAATGATGATCGCGTCTATGTCTGGCATGGTTGATTTATTTAATTTCTACGACAGGGCAGCCTAATATGATTGCGCTTTTTGCCATTTTAACATCAAAGGTCGCTAGTGTCGTTCCAATCCGCATTGCGGTAGCAATATGAATGGCGTCCTGAAGTCGCAGGTTTAAGTCAAGGCGACGAATAAAGCGCGCAGCATCTGCTATGTCACTCGGCTGAATTGCAATAATATTAGTAAACTGCACGGTCCATTCGTCCAGTTCAATAAACGCTTGTTGAGCTTCTTCTTTCGTCAATTCCGACATTCGAACGCGTCGCGCAAGAACCGACGCGCATTCGGCCAAGGCCAAATCGCTCACAAACACCAATAAAGGATTAATCGATAACACGGTTTCGGCGAGGGCAGATAAGGGATCAACGGTAAGGAGGCCGATGATAACATTAGCATCGACGTAAACCTCAGTGAGGCTCATTTTCATCCCGTAATTGGCTTAGCAATTCTGCAGCGTCTAAAGAGGGCATGATACTGCCTACACGACGACTCTTTAGCCATTCAATACCGTCTTGCGTCATCCTTTTCAGCGGCTTTTGTAGCGGCTTAATCTCCACCACCGGCTGGCCATGCCGCGTGACAATGACTTCCTCGCCCGCAAGCGCGCGGTCTATCACTTCTGATAAATGATTGCGCGTTTCCGCTACGCTAAAAGCTGCCATCGTTTTTTAATAGCCATTCTATGGCTATATTTCAACCTATTTTATTTATCGACCAAAATTGGCATCTGTCTCACCCTTGCATTATCCAAGCATTAAGGTGAAAGTATAGCTTGTTCTTGATCGTCTCCTTATAAATAATCCAATCATGTCCTTATCCCTTTTCGACCTCTCTGGCCGCATCGCCCTTGTTACCGGTTCAAGCCAGGGGATCGGGCTTGCAATGGCGGGGGGAATGGCGCGGGCCGGTGCTCACGTCGTTTTGAATGGGCGCGACCGGGCGAAGCTCGCCAAGGCGGCAGACGCGCTCAGGACAGAGGGACTCCCAATATCCGAAAGCGCGTTTGACGTCACCGATTCTGCCGCAGTTGAAGCCGCCATCGCCGATATCGAGGCCAAAATCGGGCCGATTGATATTTTGATCAACAATGCGGGCAAACAGCATCGCGGGCCTGCGGAAACGTTTGAGGATCATGATTGGCGTGATCTGTTTCGCACCAATGTCGAGAGCACCTTTTTTGCCGCCCGCTCCGTTGGCCGAAGGATGATCGAGCGGAAACGCGGCAAGATTATCAATATCGGTTCCGTCCAAAGCGAATTGGGCCGCCCCACCATTGTCCCTTACACCGCCACCAAGGGCGCGGTTAAAATGATGACCAAGGGGCTCGCGACCGAGTGGGCGAAACACAATATTCAGGTCAACGCGATCGCGCCCGGCTATTTCGTGACGGAACTCAACAAGGCACTGGTTGAAAACCCCGAATTTTCCGATTGGCTCTGCAAGCGCACACCCGCAGGCCGCTGGGGCGATGTCGAAGAGCTGGTGGGGGCTGCGATTTTTCTAGCGTCAAACGCCTCGAATTTTATCAACGGCCATATTCTCATGGTCGATGGTGGCTTGACCGCCAGCGTTTAGCCTTGCGAGTATCGCGCTAAACAGGCATGACACACCACAACCATAAAAAATGGGGGAGGAAGAGATGAGCAAACCTTACGACGATATTTTGCCAACGCCTTTTGAAGTCTTGGACCCACGCGGGGCAGGCCTTTTCAATGGCACGGCCAAGCTGGATCGTCTTTATGTTGGCGGTTGTCGCTGGGCGGAGGGTCCGGCCTATTTCCCGGCGGGTCGCTATCTCATCTGGTCCGACATCCCCAATAACCGCATGATGCGCTATGATGAAACCGATGGCAGCGTCTCGGTATTCCGCTCGCCCTCGCAGTACACCAATGGCCATACGGTGGATCGTCAGGGTCGCCTGATTAGTTGCGAGCATGGCGGCCGCCGCGTCTCGCGCACCGAGTTTGATGGCACGATAACCACGCTTGCCGAGCATTATAACGGCAAAAGGTTCAATTCACCGAATGATGTCGTGGTGAAATCGGACGATTCGATCTGGTTCAGCGATCCCGCCTACGGTATCGACTGGGACTATGAAGGCCTCCGCTCGCCGATGGAGCAGGACGGCTGCCATGTTTACCGCATCGACGGCAAAACGGGCAATATTACGCGTGTCGCCCATGATTTTGTCCGCCCGAATGGTTTGGCCTTCTCACCGGATGAAAAGAAACTCTATATCGCCGATACCGGTGCCACCCATGTCGAGAATGGCCCGCGCCATATTCGCGTCTTTGATGTCGATGGTGATACGCTTAAAAATAGTCGCCTGTTTGCAACCTGCACGAATGGCCTATTCGATGGCTTCCGCATCGATGAGGATGGCCGTATCTGGACCTCGGCGGGCGATGGCGTTCATGTGTATGACCCGGATGGCACCCTCATTGCCAAAGTCCATGTGCCGGAGATCGTCGCCAATGTCTGCTTCGGCGGCATCCACCGCAACCGACTCTATATTTGCGGCACGACTTCGCTTTACGGTTACTACGTGTTGGTACGCGGTAATAAGACGTTTTGATGGTATGGCTTGGACCGCGAGGCTCCCGGCTCGCATTGTTAAGAGCGCTGCCCAAGAGGCGCGCGGTCCAAGAGCACCCCCCGGTTAATCCAATCGATACGCAAAACGGCACCAAAGCAGGTACTCTGCCAGGCTATGCGAGGTTTTTGAAGCCTCGAACCGTGAGGTTGAACGGTCTACACACAAGCTAGAAACAAAAATTCAACCTCTTTTCGTGAGAAACGAGGTCTCCTTATAAAATTAACTCCGCCTGTCTTTGATCTAAGATATCTGCCTTAGATAGCCAAGTTTGATTGCAACTTGGCCAAGTTAGATGCATACTTGGCCAAGTTGCCTAGTGATTCGGGAGAGATATGGATGACATTTAAACATAAGGGGATGCCTCGGTCGCCTGAAGACTGGCAGGCAATTGAAGCGGAGGCTACCGGGTTATTCAGTCCAGCAGCGCCTATTAATGAAGCGGAACTATTTGCCGGAAGGCAATTCCAAATTAGGCGATTATTGGATGCTGTCTCAGAGCGCGGTAGACATGCTGTCTTATATGGAGAGCGGGGTGTTGGCAAAACATCTCTTGCCAATATTTTCCATATTTTAGTCGGGTCTGTCATTAGTGCTAAAATTATTCCAATCTGGAAACAATGTTATCCAACAGATACATTTACATCTTTATGGAAACGCGTATTTGACGATATGCATGTCGATGAGTTCATCGATGGAAAACAACAGCGCGTACGGGTAAGCAGTTTATATTCTGCAGAAATATTACCAGATGATATTACTAGAGAAATGTCTAATTTCTCTCTTAACCAAATGCCTGTCGTTGTATTCGATGAATTTGATAAAATTATAGATGCAAATGCAAAAAAGCTTGTATCCCATGCGATGAAAGCATTATCGGATCGAGGAATAAATTGCACCGTATTAATAGTCGGTGTTGCCGAAGATGTAGACAACCTTATTTCCGAGCACGCATCTGTTGAAAGAAACATAACGGAAATAAAGATGCCGAGAATGTCGACATCAGAAATGAATCAAATTCTTGAAAAAATTATCCCAAAACTGGGAATGGAAATAGAAGCAGACGCCCGCTGGAAAATTGTCACACTTGCTCGCGGCCTTCCAACCTATGTCCACCAATTGGGGAAAGATTCCGTAAAAAGTGCCGTTCGCCGTCAATCTGTAATAATCCAAGAAAATGATGTCAATGACGCAATACACCATTTGATTGGACAGTCAGACCAAACAGTAAAGAAAGCATATTTGTCAGCCATCCATAGCAACAAGAAAAATAATTTATATAAAGAAGTCTTATTGGCCTGCGCCATATCTAACACTGACGATGAGGGGAGGTTCACTCCGTCTGATCTTGTTGAACCATTATCTAAAATACTAGATAGAAGAGTAACAATTGCAAACTTTCAAAAACATTTAAACGCGTTCTCTGAGGATGAAAGAGGATCTATTTTAGAAAAAAAAGGGCATACCAAGGCCTTTAAATACAGATTTAAAGAGCCAAAAATGCAACCTTACGTGATCATGCGGGGAATGGATGAACAGTTTTTAACTGAAAATGCTTTATCCATTTTATCGGCTCCTGAGCAACAAAAACTTTCCTCTGATTTTTAGAGCATGTATCGATGAAGTAAACACCGATTAATCGTAAAAACATGCTCTAAATCCAACCACCAACAATCATGCAAATCAAAACAAACGGCTTAAGCGAAGACAGCCATATAAAACGGCACCATAACAAAAAGCTCCTATCCCTCCGAGCACGATTAAAATAAGCGCAGGAGAATAAGCCCCAAAAGCACCTGCATAGGCCTGGATATCCAACCTTAAAACAGACGTTATGGCGGCAAGGGCCACGGCTGCTATGCCGATACAGGCGGTGGTTCGGCCAAAGCCTTTATCAAGCCGCAGCCAGCCTATGTTAAACGCCAAAAGGGCCAGTAAGCCGCCATTGACCCACGCGCCAATGGCGGTAGCAAAGGCCAGGCCCTGAGCGCCGTGGTTTTGATAGAGCGCGAGTTTTAATGCCACATTGATAGCGATTCCTAGAAACGCAGCGATCAGCGGCGTCATCGTGTCTTGTCGGGCGTGAAAACTGGCGACAAAGGAGCGGATCAGCACAATCGGCACAATGCCCACCGCATAGGCCTGTAACACGGCGGCTGACGCATTCGCATCTTCGGCGGTAAAATATCCGCGCATAAAAACGCCTTGCATGATCTCCTTCGGGATCATCAAAAATGCAACGAGAAATGGCGCGGTCAGCATCAAGGAAAGCGAGATCGAGTGGCTTTGCGCCGCATGTGCCTTGTCTTTCGCGTCGCTTGCGAGGTGGCGGCTCATTTCCGGCAAAAGCACCGTACCCGCTGCAATCCCGATCAAGCCAACCGGCAATTGATAAAGCCGATCCGCATAGGAAATCGCCGAAACGGAACCCGTCGGCAGCAAAGAGGCGATGATCGTATCGGCAAAAATTGCAATCTGAACCCCCGCTGAGCCAATCACAGCCGGACCGAGCGCGCGAAAAAACCGCCCCATCGCAGGCGTAAAGCTTGGCCATTCGAAGCGAGGCAATAATCGATAATTGCGCGCCTCATAGCCCACCAAAAGCACCTGCAACACACCCGAAACCGCAATCCCCCACGCCGCCGCATGTGCGGCTGAGGGAAACAGAAAGCCAAGATAAAGTGCTGCGATAATCGTAAGATTAAGCAGCACAGGCGCCCCCGCGGCAATGGCAAAGCGGTTATGGGCGTTGAGCACGCCGGACAATAAAGTGACGATGGAGATGAGCAAAAGATAAGGAAAGGTGATCCGCGTAAGCGTTATAGAGAGCGCATATTTTTCCGGCTCATCGGCAAATCCCGGTGCCAATAGATCGATGACCCATGGCATTTGCCATATCGCCAAGGCACAAAGCGGCACCAATATCGCGGTCAACAGGCTAAGGATGCGGCCTGAGAATAAAATCGCAGCAGATGGGCCAGCTTCACTCAATTCGCGCGCATAGGCCGGGACGAAGCTTGAGTTAAACGCGCCCTCGCCAAAAATCGCGCGGAAATGATTGGGCAGGCGTTGCGCGACAAAATAAGCGTCCGCCACAAGCCCGGAACCGAGCATCGAGGCGATCACCACATCGCGCAAAAAGCCCGTAAGCCGCGAGAGCAGCGTAAAACCGCTGACGGATGCGAATTTCCGCAGCATCAGGCCTTGCTTGCCGTTTTGGGGGGACGCGATGCGGCCCTTTTTGGCTTCGTCACCTCAAAACCCACCGTTTGCCCGATAATATAGAGCGGGCGACGCTTCACCTCGGCAAAAATCCGCCCGATATATTCGCCGATAATGCCAAGCGACAACAATTGAATACCCGCGAAAAACGTAATCGAAACCAGAAGCGTCGCATAGCCCGGCACGTCGGACCCGTAGACCAAAGTGCTGATAACCACCTGCAACGCCATAAGCAGCGCCAAGCCTGAGATAAAGGCCCCAATATAGGTCCATAGCCGCAAGGGAACGGTCGAAAACGAGGTGATGCCATCAAGCGCAAAACTCAACAGTCGCCGAATACTGAATTTCGAGGACCCTTGCGCGCGATCGGCCACATCAAACGGCACTCCGATGGATTTAAAACCGATCCACGCATAAAGCCCCTTTGAAAACCGCGCCCGCTCGCCCATGGAGCGCAGCGCATTGACCGCGTTCCGGTCCAACAGCCTGAAATCCCCCGCGCCGTCCGGCAAGGGTGTTTCGCCAAAGGCGGCAAAGGCGTGGTAAAAAATATAGGTGAATAGACGCCGCGCCAACCCATCGGTGTGGCGATCCACCCGCTGGCCATAAATCACCTCATAGCCCTCGCGCCATAACGCCATAAATCGGATAATCATCTCCGGCGGATGCTGCAAATCGGCGTCCATGATCACAACCGCATCGCCGTGCGCGGCGTCCAATCCCGCCGCAATCGCAATTTCTTTGCCAAAATTGCGGCTGAAGGACACACCGCGCACCCGCGCGTCTTTTTGATGGGCGGCCATGATCCAAGCCAATGTATCGTCAGAGGAGCCATCATCAACAAAAATCAATTCCCAGTCCTCGGAAACCCCGTTCAGCACAGGGATAATCCTATCGATGAGCGGACCCAGATTGCGGCCTTCATTATAGGCTGGAATAACCAGCGAGAGCTCGCAGGGATTTTCGATTTCGACTTGTATATTCTGTGTTATGGACAGCACGTTAATCGTTCCGAAGTACCGTATTTTGGGTATAAGATTTTTTCGCCAGTGACGTAATATACATAAGTTTGCCACTCATACAGGTGCTTTGCTCATCATGCTACCGCTTCCTTTCGTGCTGATTGCCGATGATTACGGGATAGCACCCGGGGTTAATCGGGCGATTCTTGAATTACTGGCGCTTCGGCGCCTATCCGGCACCTCGGTTATGGCCAATATGCCGGATTTTACGCCCTATGCCGAAGCGTTACGGCTTTATAGCGGGCAGGTTGATCTTGGCCTGCATCTTAATTTAACGCTTGGTGCACCGCTTGGGCCGATGCCCGGGTTCGCGCCTTCGGGGACTTTCCCCACGCATCGTGAAATCATGCGCCGCGCATTTTCCGGCGGTTTGAGGCAGGCGGAGATCACCGCCGAAATTCTGCGCCAAATCCGGCACTTCGAGGCGAAGATGGGTCGCTTGCCCAATTATATCGACGGCCATCAGCATGTGCATGTCTTGCCCGTTATCCGTGCGGCTCTGTTTGAGGCGATAGCGGGTGTGGGACCAGAGTATCGGCCATGGCTGCGAAACCCTTCGGATAGATTTGGCGCGATTGTGGCGCGGGGTGTTGCGGTGAAAAAATCGTTGTTTATTGCTGGTCTCAGTCGAGGCTTCAAAGCCGCAGCCAAGCGACAGGGATTGGCGGTTAATGATAGTTTTTCCGGCGCCAGCGATTTTAACTCCGAGCAGGATTACGCGCCCGCTTTTCCGCGTTATCTCATGGCAGCAGGGCCTCGCCATGTGGTGATGTGTCACCCGGGCTATGTCGATGCAACGCTCGAATCGCTTGACCCGGTGACGGCAACCAGGCCGATGGAGCTTGAATATTTTAAGGGTTCCGCCTTCACGGATACGCTCGAAGCGATGAATATGCGTGTCGAACGGTTTGGATGAGACAAGGCTGGCAAGCGTATCGGAGCCGTGTATAGAAGCGGCATATGAATAAGACCGATGAGAACTTATAAAGGACGAGGATAATGACATTAACCGTTGCGGATGAGGCCAAAGCGATCCTGACGCGATTGGGCGTGCCTGATACGGTATTCGCCACAGCGGGCCTCGCCGCCCGCTCACCCATTACGGGGGAGACCATCGCGGTTTTGAAAGCTCATACGGAAGCGGAAGCCACCGCCGCCATTGGCCGCGCCGATGTAGCCTTTAAAGCATGGCGCAAAGTGCCAGCCCCGCGTCGTGGCGAGCTGGTTCGCTTGCTGGGGGAAGAACTCCGCGCCGCAAAGGATGATCTCGGCCGTCTGGTTACGCTTGAAGTCGGCAAAGTCGTGTCTGAAGGCTTGGGCGAAGTGCAGGAAATGATCGATATTTGCGATTATGCCGTCGGTCTTTCGCGCCAATTGTTCGGTCTGACGATTGCGACCGAGCGTCCGGCCCATCGCATGATGGAAACCTGGCATCCGCTCGGCGTGTGTGGTGTGATCTCGGCGTTTAATTTCCCCGTCGCGGTGTGGTCGTGGAACGCAGCACTGGCCTTTGTGTGTGGCGACAGCGTGGTGTGGAAACCATCGGAAAAATCAGTCCTCACCGCGCTCGCAACGCAGGCGATTTTGAAGCGTGCGGCGGATCGCTTCGGCGGTGTGCCGGATGGATTGCTCGAAGTTCTGGTCGGTGGCCGTGAGGTGGGTGATGCGCTTGTGTCCGATCATCGCGTGCCGGTGGTATCGGCGACCGGTTCAACCGCCATGGGTAAGCTTGTCGGCCCCAAATTGGCGGCCCGTTTCGCGCGCGCGATTTTGGAGCTTGGTGGGAACAATGCCGCCATTGTCGCGCCTTCCGCCGATCTCGACATTACGCTGCGCGGCGTAGCCTTTGCGGCCATGGGAACCGCAGGCCAGCGCTGCACGACGTTGCGTCGTCTGATCGTGCATGAAAGCATCTATGATGTTTTCGTGCCGAAACTCAGGGCGGTTTATGGCAGCGTAAAGGTGGGTGATCCGCGCGAAGCGGGGGTTCTGGTCGGCCCGCTGGTCGATAGGCTTGCTTATGACGGCATGGAAAAAGCGTTGAACGAGGCCAAGGCTGCGGGTGGCAAAGTAACAGGCGGCGCGCGCGTTTCCATTGGTGGCCATGCAGACGCATATTATGCGGCCCCTGCGCTGGTGGAAATGCCCGCTCATGGGGATCCCGTGACCCGCGAGACCTTTGCTCCGATCCTTTACGTGATGAAATACAAGACGTTTGAGGAGGCTATCGCGATGCAGAATGCGGTAGGTGCTGGTCTTTCCTCCTCGCTCTTCACGCTGGATATGCGCGAAGCCGAGCGGTTTGTGTCGGATGAAGGTTCTGATTGCGGCATTGCGAATGTGAATATCGGCCCCTCAGGGGCCGAAATCGGCGGCGCGTTCGGCGGCGAGAAGGAAACGGGCGGCGGGCGCGAAGCGGGCTCGGATGCCTGGAAAGCCTATATGCGCCGCGCGACCAACACGATCAATTTTGGCACAACGCTCCCGCTCGCCCAAGGCGTGAGCTTCGATATCGGTTAAAAAAACTTCCTTCTCCTTGAAGGAGAAGGTGTCGCCGAAGGCGACGGATGAGGTTCTAATGTTTGCCGCTAGACCCTCATCCGTCATCTTCGATGACACCTTCTCCCGAACGGGAGAAGGGAATTGTAATGGAGAGTTTAGATGTTACAATCGACGCCCGCGTCAAAATTCCAATGGGACGATCCCTTTCTCCTCAACGAGCAACTCACCGAAGACGAGCGGATGATCCGCGATACGGCGCGTGATTACGCGCAAGAAAAACTCCTGCCGCGCATCGTCAAAGCCTATGCCAACGAGACGACCGAGCGTGAAATCTTCAACGAGATGGGTGCGCTTGGGCTGCTGGGTGTAACGCTGCCGGAAGAGTATGGCTGCGCGCAGGCGAGCTACGTGTCCTATGGGCTTGTGGCGCGCGAAGTGGAGCGGGTCGATTCAGGCTATCGCTCGATGATGAGCGTACAATCCTCGCTCGTGATGTATCCGATCTATGCCTATGGCTCGGAAGCGCAGCGCAAGAAATATCTGCCGAAGCTCGCTACAGGGGAATGGGTCGGCTGTTTTGGCTTAACCGAACCGGATGCAGGGTCTGATCCCGCGGGCATGAAAACCCGCGTCGAGAAGGTGGCGGATGGGTATAAGATCACCGGCTCGAAGATGTGGATTTCCAACTCGCCGATTGCCGATGTGTTTGTGGTGTGGGCCAAATCTGAGGCGCATAACAATGAAATCCGCGGCTTCGTGCTTGAAAAGGGCATGAAGGGGCTGTCTGCTCCCAAAATCGAGGGCAAGCTTTCGCTTCGCGCGTCGATTACGGGTGAAATCGTGATGGATGGCGTGGTGGTGCCGGAGGATCATCTGTTGCCGAATGTGTCGGGCCTCAAAGGCCCGTTTGGATGCTTGAACCGCGCGCGTTATGGCATTTCATGGGGCGTTCTTGGCGCGGCTGAGGATTGTATGCATCGGGCGAGGGCCTATACGCTGGATCGCGTCCAGTTCGGCAAGCCTCTGGCGCAGACCCAGTTGATCCAGAAAAAACTCGCCGATGCGATGACCGAGATCGCTTTAGGCTTGCAAGGCTCGCTGCAAGTGGGGCGCCTGATGGATCAAGGCAAATTCGCGCCCGAGATGATCTCCATCGTCAAGCGCAACAATTGCGGCAAAGCGCTCGATATTGCCCGCGCCGCGCGCGACATGCATGGCGGCAACGGCATCGCCCAAGAATACCACGTCATGCGCCACGCCCAAAACCTTGAAACGGTGAACACCTATGAGGGCACGCATGACATCCACGCGCTTATTCTAGGCCGCGCGATCACGGGTTTGCAGGCGTTTTTTTGATAAGCCCCCCCCTCCGTCCGCTGTGCGAAGACCTCCTCCTAGCTGTCACGTTGTGTTTCGATGAAATCAAAACCGTACTCTAGTCCTTTGTTTTGTCGCATGTTTTTGCGATGAACCGGCTTCCACTTCATCGAAACATGCTCTAAAAGGGTGTTCAGACTGGACATAGAGGTAACGGGTGTTCGGCCTCATCATCTAAACCTATTTCCGCCTCACCCGTTTTTTGAGTTTATCGGCTTCAAAAGAAATGCGTTCAAGGCAATCGGCGAGATCGTCAAACCGCTTTTTGTCTTCATCGGAGAGGTTGTCTGGTCCCTCTTCGGCAATCTCGCTGGCGAAATGGAGCGTTGATTGCGCATAAACACATAAAACATGAAACCGAAAACCCAATGAGGTTTCATCTGGAAAATCATCAAACGGCATGGTGCACCCCTTTGAAATGAAAACGACCCCAGCACGGGATTGCGCTGGAGCCGGGGTGTTAAGATAACCACATCAGTATGGCCGCGACGCTTTTGGTCTCGCGACTTGGACATAACGTCGCCACCCCGACGTGGAAGCGTCAGGGCAGTTTGGTATCGGCAGATGCACTGCCGACTGATGCGGGGTATCTTACGCCCCGGGTCATGATGCTCATGACCTAAATCAGATTAAAGCAAACCCAGCCTCAAAAGGCAAATACCCCGTACAGCGCGGCTCTTGGCCAGCGCTGTTATGAATATGAGCCAGGAGGCCCGCGGTCCTGGACGCGCATTCTTACGATTTGCTGTTATCCATCTATTTCCGCCTCACCCGTTTTCTCAGTTTATCGGCTTCAAAAGAAATGCGTTCAAGACAATCGGCGAGATCGTCAAACCGCTTTTTGTCTTCATCGGAGAGGTTGTCTGGTCCCTCTTCGGCAATCTCGCTGGCGAAATGAAGTGTTGATTGCGCATAAACACATAAAACATGAAACCGAAAACCCAATGAGGCTTCATCTGGAAAATCATCAAACGGCATGGTGCACCCCTTTGAAATGAAAACGACCCA
>Ga0316217_10001926_pt1 | contig 26058 bp, 19 predicted proteins | sample 1anoAmetaG_FD_203633 | JGI IMG/M metagenome (GOLD analysis project Ga0316217, IMG submission 203633) | Freshwater microbial communities from Trout Bog Lake, Wisconsin, USA - 1anoA | ecosystem: Environmental > Aquatic > Freshwater > Lake > Hypolimnion/Profundal zone | place: USA: Wisconsin...
GCGCCGCGCCGGTAGGGGTGCGACCGCGCTGCGTACGAACGTCGATTGGTCGCTCCCTTACGGTCGCGGCTCGGTTGAAGCTCCGGTAACAAACGATTGCCACAAAATCTAGCCACACCCGAATGGGCCGCGGTCGCGGTTGCGCGCAAATGAGCCCCCTTTGGTATAATAAAGGTGGAGGCATGACCATGACCACAGCACAAACGGTGATGACGGCCGACGATCTGTGGCGGAGGCCTGACGACGGGCAGCGTCATGAATTGATCAACGGAGAACTAACCATGATGGCCCCAGCAGGCGGCGGGCATGGGGAGGTTGCGCACCGGGTTGGCTTGCTGCTGGGTACACATGTCCGCGCCAAGCGTCTGGGCAAAGTTGTGGCGGCGGAAACCGGCTTCATCATTGCGCGCCATCCCGATACGGTACGCGCTCCCGACGTTGCGTTTATTGCCAAAGCGCGTATCACGCCCGGCGGTTTGCCCGACAACTTTATTCCCTTTGCCCCGGACATCGCCGTCGAGGTGCTCTCGCCATCGGATTTGCAACTGGATGTAGAGGAAAAGATCGCACAATGGCTCAACGCCGGCACGGCGCTGGTTTGGGTTGTTAACGGGCGGAGTAAAACGGTAACCGTGCATCAAAGCGGTCGCGACCCACGGGTATTGCGTGCCAACGACGTGCTGGATGGCGCGGAGGCGTGCCCGGGCTTTGCCGTCAAGGTGAGCGAACTGTTCGAGGACTGACCCCTCAAACATTCTCCCACTCTTTGCGATATTCCGGCTTGATAAACTTGGCGGCTTCCGGGGCGCCGATGGCCTGCATGTTTTGGCCGTCCCAATTAAGCTCATGGCCCACGCGCAGTGCGACGGTTCCGGCCAGGCCGATTTCGGTGAGGTGGCCGCCGATGTCGAAGTTGGAAAAGGTTTTCGGGCCGCCTTTGCAGGCGGTGATCCATTCAGCCATATGGCTCTCGGCGCGGGGCAGGGTTTTCGGAACGCTCTTGGTAGCTTCGTGGTGGAGCACGTCGTGGTACTTGGGTTCTCCATTAAGCTTAAAGAATCCCTCCTGGTTCCACAGGCCCGGTGAAATGCTGCCCTTTTCGCCGATCATGATGCAGCCGGTGCGGTCCACTTTGCCCAGCGTGGCCACCATGTCGCGGGTAATTTCGGCGGGCGGCAGGTCGCCGCCGGTGTAAAAGAAGATGGTCACGGGATCCAGTTGGCCGCGCTGGGGGAAGTGGTAGCGGATGGTGCAGGATTTAGCAAAGCTTTCCTTGCCGAGGCCCTGGCCGGTGAATTCAATCTTGGTGGGGTATTCCAACTTCAAGGCGCGCACCGGCAGGTTGAAGGCATGACAGCAGAAATCGCCGATCGAGCCGTTGCCAAAGTCGTACCAGCCGCGCCATTGGGCGGGATGGTAAATGCTGGCCTTGTAGGGCCGCTGCGGGGCCTGGCCCAGCCAGAAGTCCCAATCAAAACCCGGCGGCAGCGCGTCGGAACCGGCGGGGCGCTCCACGCCCGAAGGCCAGCCATGGGCCGGATGCCAGGCGTGGATTTCGCGGATCTGCCCCAGCACGCCGGCCTGGATCACCTCGATATTACGCCGCAGGTTGCCGCTGGCGCTCCCCTGGTTGCCGGTCTGCGTGACCACTTTACACTGGCGGGATAGTTCGCGGATCGCCCGGGTCTGGGCAATGTCGTGGGCCAAAGGCTTTTCACAGTACACATGCTTCCCAGCCAGCATGGCGGCCCGGCAGATCGGGGCGTGCCAGTGGTCGGGTGTGGCGATGATGACCGCCTCCACCGATTTCTCGGCCTCCAGGAGTTTGCGATAGTCGCTATAGGTTTTGGCGGCCGCCAGGGTGGCACCGTGTTCCTTTTTGGCTTTGTCCCTGCCGTGCGGATCGACATCGCACAGGGCAATGACATTCTGCTGGAGCCCCTTAATGACTTGATTCATGTCCGATCCCATCTGCCCGCCCATGCCGATGCAGGCAACATTCAGCCGGTTGCTGGGGGCCGGCGTGCCATCGAGCCCGAGAGCGGAACCGGGAATGATGTACGGTGCGGCCAGAGCCGCCATGGTGCTGCCCAGGAAGTGACGGCGGGTCAGGGATCGTGTGTGGCGGGACTTCATTTCATTGGACTCCTAAAAGGCGGCGATCGAGGCCGCAGGTTTTATGCATTACCTGATAGTTGGGCTGGAGGAGACGACGTAAATGAGCCACAAATGAACACCAATAAACACGAATGGGAACAAGTGAGGGCGATTGGATTCGGCGCGGCTCAAATTAACATTCATCTACTCTCTGTGAGTCCCTCTGTGTCTCTGTGCCTCTGTGGTTGTTGGTTTCGGCGATATTGTATTTGTGTTCATTCGTGTTCATTTGTGGCTAATTTATTCCTCGGGCGCCATACAACCTGATTACCGATCAGGACTACGGGGCCTCGTGGTGGAGGCCTAAGCGGAATAGCTTCTGGGTGCCCGGGTGGCCATCCTGAAATTCCATGGCCGGGGCGAGGGGGCGGCCGGTGCCGGCGGCGATTTGCGCTAGTACGGCCTGGGACTGGTCCCAGTGTTCTTTCTGGCCGCCATCGCGCACGAGCACAAACACCGGCCCGGTCCACTGCTGTGCGGCGGCGATGATTTGGGCGGGCGCGGTTTCCGGCATGGTGCGGTTGGCGTAGTAGATCGTATAGAGCCAGGGCCCGGTTTTCGGTAGCGAATAGATTGGGTTGGGCCCGGCCAGGCGGCTGAGCGCTTCGGCATCCGCCCGGTATTCACTGACCTGGTAGCCGCCGATGCGGTATGTCCAGTAGCCGGCGAACATGGCGACCCACGCCGCCAGAAGATGGCACAGGAAGGCCGCGGCAAAGCGGCGCCGGCCCTGGGCCAGGGCCGCCACGACGCCCAAGGCCAGCACCGCCAGCCCAATGGCCAGCCAGCCGGCGACGCCCAAAGTGGCGACCGCCATATGCAACGCGGCCGGCGCCTCGATCAGTCCCTTGCGCATCCCCGGCGGCAGGGCGGCCATCCCGTGCGTCACCGCGTCGGCCGGTAGCAGCGCCGCGGCAATCATAAGCAGCACCGCCACGCCCATGCCAATGGTCACGGCAGCCTGGCACTGCAAGAGCAGTTTGGCGGGCCAGTCCAGCGGCGTGTGGTGTGGCAGACGCTGCAATTCCAGCCACAGGGCGGCGATCAGCAGCGCGGCGATCGGCACCTGCTGGAGAATGTAGCGCTGTTTTTTCTCGTGGGGAATGCTCAGCATCACCACGCCCAGCACCAGCACCAGCAGCAGCAGCCAGCGGCCGCGCATCTCGGCGGCGGTGGGCCGGGGCTCGGAACGGGCGGGAAATAAGGGCAGGGCCAGGCCGCCGATCAGGGAAACGGTCCAGGGAAAGATGACCAGGAAAAAGCAGAGGTAGTAATACCAGACGGCGCGATATTCTTCGCCCTCGGCGGCGGTGAATTGCAGGAACTCGCCGCGCCACACCAGCCAGGCCTGAGGCTGCTGTGCGGCTGCCGCCAGTAACCACGGCAAAAATACCGCCGCCGAGAGCACCGCGCCGCCCAACAGGCTAAGCCAGATATCCCACCGGCGGCGATGAAAGATCAAGACCCACAGCGCGTAGGGCACGCAGACGGTAGCCAGCGGCACCGGGCCTTTGCTCATGAAGGCCAGGCCCAGGCCCACGCCGGCCAGGGCGATCCAGAGCCAGCGCCGGGCGGGCATTTCCGCCAGCCCCACCAGCCCCAGGAAACCGACCATGATAAAGCCGGTGGAAAAGATATCGTAGGATGCCAGGCGCGCCTGGCGGATGAATATAAGATTGGCCGCCAGCACCAGCGCCGCCCAGAAACCCCATTTGCGATCGCTGCCGAGCAGGCAGCCGATGCCATAGACCGCCCAGCAGGTCATCAGCCCGACCAGCACCGACGGCAGGCGCACCACCCACAAGTTGTCATGGCCGCAGAGCACCGCCAGGGCGCCCGGCAGCCAGACGGGCAAGGGAGGTTTTTCCAGGCGCGGGGCGCCATTGAGCGTGGGGACCAGCCAGTGGCCATCGCGCACCGCTTCGCGCACCGGAACCAGATTAAACAGTTCCATCATGGCGCGGGCATCGCCGCTGCCCAGGAAGACAAGGAAAAGGGGCAAGGCAAAAAGCGTAATCGCCAGCAGGGCCCGCCGATGTGTCAACGGCTGATCCTGCCAGCTTTCGGCCAGCGCCAGCCCGCGCTCAAGCAGGCGTGGTGGCGGGTTGGCCGATGGATGCAGGGGCGATGACGGCTTGATCGGCGCTCTCCTCTATCACTAAGCCCTGGCGGCCGAGTTGCGGCCGGCCGGGGCGGCCCCGCCAACTGGTGGCCTGATGGCGGATCTCGCGTACGGTATACACCGCCTTGTGCTGCGATTCAAAATAGACGCGGCTAATCAACTCGGCCAGCAGGCCGGTGGCAAAAAAGATCAGCGACATCATGAAGGTCATGGCCACCAGTACCAGCAGCGGCCCATGGCTGCCCATCAGCGAGACGCCCATGATCTTGCGTACCAGGAGGAACACGAAGCCGATCAGCGACAGCGCCAGGGCCACCAGGCCGATCTTGCCGAACAGGTGGATGGGCCGCGTGAGGTAGCTGTTGAGGAATTTGATCGTCAGCAGATCGAGCATCACGCGGAAGGTGCGGCCAAAGCCATAGTTCGATGGCCGGTAGGGGGCGTTGATGTTGCGGATGGGCACTTCGGCGATCGTGGCGCCGGCCATGGCGGCCAGAGCGGGAATAAAGCGGTGGGAATCGCCGTAAAGATTCAGATGTTCGATCACCTCGCGGCGGTAGGCTTTGAACGTGGTGCCGAAGTCGTGGATTTCCACACCGGAAATTTTGCGGATCAGCCAGTTGGCGCATTTGCTGGGAATGCGCCGGAAGACCAGGCCATCGACGCGGCGCTCGCGCCAGCCGGAGACCACATCGAAGCCCTCATCGATCTTGGCGACGAACTTGGGCATTTCGTCCGGGTCGTGCTGCAGGTCGCCATCCATGGCGATGATGACATCCCCGCGGGCATGATCGAAACCGGCGGCCAAGGCGGGGGTCTGCCCGAAATTGCGCCGCAGCTTGATGACCAGCACGTGGGCATCGGCGGCGGCGATGGCGGTGAGTTTTTCGTGGGTTTTATCGCGGCTGCCATCGTCGATAAAGATGATTTCATACGGCTTGCCGAACGCCGCCAGGTTGCGCGTCAGGCCGGCATAGAGTTCCTGAACGGAATCTTCCTCGTTGTACATGGGAACGACCATGCTGAAATAAGGCAGGGGGGTGGCGTTCCACCATTGCGGGGCGGCAGCGGATTGGAGGGCGTAACCATTTTGGGTCATGAGGCTTCCTGAGTTTCGCAAAATCGCAAACCCTTATTCTATCATAATGGAAGCTTTCCGTAATGGGTCAGCGTGATACCTGCGGCCTCCACGGCCGCCTTGACGGCCGGATCGCACAAGGCCTCTTGTTCGAGCGTGCGCTCGTCGAGCAGTCGCGTATCGGCCAAAGTCAGGCCAACCGGGTCGCCGGGATGCACCATTACTTCACCGATGCCGGGCGGCATGACGGGCAAGATGGCCTGCCAGATGGCGGCATCGGTGCACCCGGTGGTCGCCAGGCCGAAGAACCAATCGGTGGATTGCACGCCCTGGGCGGCGAGGCGTTCTTTGAGCCGCTGGGCTACATAGGAAAGTGCCCGATAGCCCAGCCCGCCGCCACCCCCGGGCAGCAACGGAGCCTCAACGGCACACCGCACAAAGCGGATGTTAAATTGCCGCGCCAGATCGGCCACGATGGGCATCAGCGACGGTAGATGATGGACATGCTTATGGCTGTCGAAATGCGTGGGGTTAAGGCCGCGGGCCAGGGCGTATTGAATCTGGGCGGTCCATTCGGCTTTGGCCTCTTCCCGGGCGCGGCGGCTTGTGGCCAGTCGCCAAGCCAGCTTGGGCAGCTTCCGCGGAAATGTGCCATCGGCATTGAGCAAGCCGCCGCGACGCAGTCCGGCGCGGGAGATTCCCTCAGTCAGGCACAAATGGATGCCCACGCCCAAGGTTGGCGTTTGCTGGCTCAAGGTAATGGCCCGGTCGCAATCGGGCATGGTGGTCATGAGGGTGGCGCTGGTCAAAATGCCGTGCCGATGGGCGTGGAGGATCCCATCGGTAATCCCGCGAGAATACCCCAGATCATCGGCATTGACGATTAATTGCGTGCCGGCCATCGGCCTTGCTCCAGCGTACCAGGCAAAGGCCAAATACTACCGTAGCGCGGCCCCGCCCGCCATGTGGGGCGAGGAAATCAAGCAGGGCGTGGCACAGTCGAACAGACCTGCGCCACGCCCATGGTTGTGGGCTCTATTGCCCGTTGCGGCACGGTTGTGTTACTGCTGGGGCGGTGGGCCTCCGGCTCCGCCACCTTCGCCGCCGCCACCACCGGGTCCACCTTGACCGCCGCCGCCACCGGGGCCGCCTTGGGTGCGTCCTTGACCGCCACCGCCGCCGGGGCCACCTTGGCCGCCGGGCCGCTGCGGCCGCGCCGATTCAAGGATCTTAAGCTGGTCGGCCGTCAGAATCTTTGCGAGCTTGGCCTTGGTCTCTTTTTCCAGGTCGGCGATCTGCTTGAGTTGGTCGTCGCTGAGTTTGAGTTTCTCGACCGCAAAACGCGGAATCAGATGAAAGCCGCCGCCGGGGCCAGCTTGGCCACGGCCTTGGCCGCCGCCTGGACCACCACCCTGTCCGCCGCCGGCCGCACCTTGCTGCGGAGGACCACCGGCGGCATCCTGGGCCGTGGCGTGCAGGGCCAGCATGGAACCGGCCAGAATACCGGCCGCCAACGTAAGAGCATGAACGCGTCGCATACGAACTCCTTTGCAATAAAGAAAGACACAAATTCCCAAGCTGTGCCGACGGGAGGCCACAACCATGTGGCTTCTTACCACCACAATGGCGCCAGCGGTGCGGAGGTAACAGGAAAACTGGCGCGTGTGCGGCGGGGAAATAATTCCGGTTACCCAATGCCGGGATGGGGCATTAGCATTGTATGTTCGACGGGTAGCGGATGGTTAACCTTGGCCAGTGCGAGGAACGTTATGCGGATACGGATGCAACGGTTTACCGTGGTGCGGTGTGCTATTTGGGCCGCGGGGTTGTGCCTGGCGCTGGGCGGGGGGCGGCTGGGGGCGGAAAATGGGGCGGGCCAGGCGTCAGGGTTTGCGATCAGCAGCCCGGCCTTTACGGATGGGGGCACGTTGCCGCAGGAGTTTACCGGCGATGGGGAGAGTGCCGCGCCGCCGTTGGCGTGGGCCAATGCGCCGGCGGGTACGCAATCGTTTGCGGTGACGATGCACCACATACCCGGGCCGGGCGACCGGAAAGTGTATTGGGTGCTGTATAACATTCCCGCGGAAGTGCATAGCCTGGCGAAGAATGCGCGGGATGTGGGGACTTTGGGTATTAATACCGTCAACGGCCGGCAGGAATATGCGCCGCCGCACTCCAAGGGGCCGGGGCCCAAGAAATATACGCTGACGGTTTATGCGCTTTCGGCGGCGCCGACGTTGGCGGTGCCGGCAGGGGCGGTGAGCATGGAGATACTGCTCTCGGCCATCAAAGATACCACCCTGGCCTCGGCGGCGCTGACGGTAACATACGACCGAACTGGGAAGATTACGGGAGCGGCTGGAGAACGCACGGCGGCAGAACAGGGTGGGGGCGGGCCGCCGGAGCCGCAGGGGCCGGGCGATCCGCCCAAGCCGCCGGGAGCCGAGGCGCCGCGCCGGCGTGCGGGTGGAGGGCCGCCGGAATTGCAGGTGCTTGGTGCGCTGACGTTGACCGCGGAGCAGAAGACCAAGGTCGCCGCGCTGCTGGAGGCGTTTCATACGAAACAGGAAGCGGCGCGCAGCGAACTGCTACAGGGGCTCAAGGGGGTGCTCGATGAGAAGCAGTACCAGCAGATCGAGGCGCTGCTTCTGCGGCCACCGGGGCCGCCGCCGGCACCGGCACCCTAAGACATGGGGGGCATTCCCTTCAGGGATTGGTGGTGGCAATCTTGACCATCGCACAGCCGCGGTGCAGGGGGACGGTCAGTTCGAGGACGCCGTCTTTGAGTGCTATTGGGACGGGCAATGCGGCGGCGGTGCCGGGGTGCAGGGCGGTGCAGGTGATGGAGGCCAGGCCGGGGATATTGCGGATGGTGACCGCGGCAGTTGGGGCGGTGCCGCCGAAGGTGACAGGCAGCGCGTAGCCACCGGGCACCTGGAACAAGTTTACTTTCACGCCGGGTGTTGTGGTTTCAACGCAGTGTGGTTCGAGCACCCACTTCTTGCCGCGCATCGTGTCCAGCAGCGGGCCGTAGTCGATGTACGCCTGGTCGGCCGCCGGTTCGGGGGTGATGCAGTGATTGTTCCAGGGATAGGGCGCGGTGGGATAGGCGCCCAGGAGCAGATGGCGCTGGAAGAATGCGTCCGGATCGGGCTCGTGGAGTGTCTTATTGTAGTTCCAGGCCAGCACGGGCTTGCGCAGGCCCATGAGGGCACTGACATTTAAGGATGGACCGGCCTGGCCAAACTCGGTGTAAATACCATCGACCTGCCGCAGCAGATCGAGGCGCGAATAGATGGGGTTGACGAAGATGACTTTGTCGGCGGTGTGCATGGCCGGACCCAGTTGCGCCAGCAGTGCATTCCAGGACACGCACAGGGCGCGAACCGGTTGATTGTTCACCCAGCTTACGCCGTCGTCGGCCTTGGCGTTGTGCTGCGCCAGCCAGTCCAGGCGATCGATGCAGATGCCGCTGGAATCCGGGATCAGGCGAATGTGGCGCTGGGCCTGTTCCAGGACAAATTTCTGAAAGGCCGGGTCGCCGGGATCCACGGCGCTGGCGTGATAGCACGTGGCATCGCCGCCGCGGAGGATGGCGCCGGGCAGTTGGGTGGTCAGAAACGCCCGCGGGTCCTTCCATAAATCCGGATCGCCCGGCCGGGCCTGCGGCGGGCCGGCCATGTTCTTGCCGAACTCCGTTACGTTGAAATAATCCAGCACGTAAAATCCGTTGTCCTTCATGTACTTGGCATAATCGTTGAGCTTGCGGCAACTGGTCCAGCGGGTTTTGTCGGGCGGGGCGCCTTCATCGCAGGAACGTTCCCAGCGTTCGTCGGCATCCTTTACCGGCGGAATGAACATGCCCATGTAGGGGAAATCATCCGACAATTTCCAGTTGATGCGGAAGGCCATCTTTTTGAACTTGGCCACGTCGATGGGATTCTCCGCGCCGGAGTAGGCCCCGCAGCCGGCCATCTGGTCGGCATGGGGATTGGGCGGATCGAAGAACGGGCCATAACGCTGCACCATCCAACGCAGGCCGCCGCGCCAGTCGGCCTCATGGGCGACCAGATCCATGGCGAAGTGTACCGCCTTGCCGCTGCCGAGCCGGTAGCCGGTACGCGAAAAACGGATGCCCCCGCCTTTGGAGGTGTTTAGGGTGGTCGTCAGAATTGTATCTTCCGGGGAAAGCACCAGGCTCAGCCCCGTATCCCCGGCCGGCTCCATGATGGTGGCTAAGGGGATGGCGGTGATCGTGCCGCTGGTCGTCGGGCCGCCGAGCGACCATGAGGCCGTCGTAAGCGGACGGGTGACCAGCGGGTCGCGCCAGCCAGCGGACCGATGGTCGGGATCGGACCAGGCAGTCCAGAACCGGGTCTGGTCGGTTGCCGGGTATTTAAGGCGCGTGGCGATGGCGGTGGTCCAGGGTGCCGTGGCGCTGGTGATTTCCACTTCCCAGCGGATACTTTGTTCCGTGGGCGTAAAGCGGTCGGTGCGCACGCACTGGTGCTCCTGGGCATCGACGAGCGTACGCGTGAAGCGATAGCCGCCACCGGCCAGGGGCGTGGCCGTCACCGTTCCGGAAAGACGGCAGCCGGCCAAGTCGGTCTGGCCGTAGAAGGTGCAGGGGCGCGGATCTTTGCCCATGCGGGCCGCGACGATGCGGCCATCGGCGGCTAGTTGGAGCGTCAAGCCGGGGGCGGCCACCGCGTATTTGGGCTCGGGAAGAGGGATTGTGGCGTGGCCACCGCGGAGCACGGCATCGGCCCAATCGGCATGATCGCAGTTGATGCCATCGCCGGCATCCGTAACCACCAGCTTCAATTCGGCGATGCCGGCCAGCGGGACGCTTAGCCGGCGGGCGGTATCGTTGAGGCGAAGCACGCCGCTGTCGAAGAGCTTTTTGCCATCGCCGAAGACCTGGAAGACCACGCTGCCACCCTTGAAGGGTTTCATGGAATCATCCACGCCCACCCAGGCCTCGAAGGTCTCGAAGCCGGCGCCCGCCAGATCGTATACGGCGGTGCCATTGGCATGCATGCCCAGGCCGTGGTCAAAGGTGTGGCCGCCGATGGAAATCGCGGCTCCGCCGACGTCCGTATCGACCTGTAGCTGGCCCCACCCCTGTTGTTCCGATACCGGCTCCAGATCGCCCAGCCGCGTGAGCGCTGCGTGATCGGCGGCCGGTGGGGTGGGTAGGGAGGCCTCGGCCCGGGACGTTGCGGAGGCTGCGCCCAGTAAGGCGGCGACGAGTGTTCGGAGGAAGAGGTGTTCAAAGTGATGCATGGCGCGTCCTTTCGGCTGAAGGTTGGCGGTCGGTGAGCGTTGGTGATGCGGCAATGGTGTGGCGAGATTCTGTGGCATTTCCGAGCCGCGACTGTAAGGGAGCGACCGCGCTGCGTGCGAACGTCGATTGGTCGCTCCCTTACGGTCGCGGCTCTGTTGACGGTCCGGATTCACTCAACTGCCAAAAAATATGGCCACGCCCTGCGGCGACGTTTCTGCCGTATCGCCGGTGCCAAGACGCTACGGTGGATGATCATTATATGGCATAGGGATATTTCGCGGCAGTCTTGTCGTGGGGTGGCACGGGCCGCTAAGATCGGACGCATGTCGCAACCATCGATCGCGGAATTATTGCGGTGTGCCATCGGGCACCATCAGGCCGGGCGACTGGAGCCGGCGGAGGTGCTGTACCGGCAGATTCTCGCGGCTCAGCCCGATCATGCCGATGCGCTGCATTTGCTCGGGGTGCTGGCTTTAGGGGGTGGGCACTATGATGTGGCGGAGGATCTGATTGGCCAGGCGATTGCCGTGGCGCCCCGCAATCCCATCTATCGCAGCAACCTGGGTAATGCCCTGCGGCAGCGCGGGCAGTTGGATGAGGCGATTGCCAGCTACCAGCAGGCGCTGGCGCTTAAGCCTGATTATGCCGAAGCGCTAACGAATCTAGGAGTGGCCTGGAAAGAAAAGGGGCGGCTGGATGACGCCATTGGTTGTTATCAGCGGGCGCTGGCGCTGCGGCCGAGTTACCCGGATGCCCACAACAACCTGGGCAATGCGTTGACTGATAGGGGGCGGCTGGACGAAGCCGTGGACTGTTTTCAGCAGGCACTGACGCTACAGCCGGAGAATGCCGGCACCTACTACAACATGGCGACGGCCCGGCTTAAACAAGGCCGGCTGGAGGAGGCGCTGGCCTGTTACCAGCGGGCGCTGACGCTACGGCCGGCGTTTGCCGATGCATGGTATAACCAGGGCAACACCCTCCAGAAGTTGGGCCGCCGCCAGGAGGCGATTGCCTGTTACCAGCGCGCTGTGGCGCTGCGGCCGGACTTTGCCGAGGCGCACTACAACATGGCACTGGAATGGCTGGTGCTGGGGCAATACCGGGAGGCTTGGCCGCACTACGAATGGCGCTGGCGGTGCAAGGATTTTCACTCGCCGGCGCGGGAATTTCCACGGCCGCAGTGGGATGGCGGACCGTTGGCAGGCCGCACTGTTCACCTCCATGCCGAGCAGGGTCTGGGGGACTCCATCCATTTCATTCGGTACGTGGCGCTGGTGGCGCAGAAGGGGGGACGAATTAATCTGGAATGTCAGCCGCAGCTTAAGCGGCTCTTCCAAAGAATCCCCAATGTCTGCCAGGTGGTGACGACGGGCGAATTGCTGCCGGAGTTTGATGTGCACTGCCCGCTGCAAACGCTGCCGCTGCTTTTGGGCACAACGCTGGAAAGTATTCCGCGGGAGATACCGTACCTGTATGCCGAGGCGGCGGCCAGTGCAGACTGGGCCCAGCGGTTGCGGGGTGCGGCGTGCCGGTTAAAGGTGGGCCTGGTGTGGGGTGGCAACACGCGGAACATTAACGATCACAATCGCTCGATTCCGCTGGCGGCGCTGGGACCGTTGGCCCAGGTTCCGGGCGTGGTCTTCGTGAGCTTGCAGACGGGTGATCCAGCGGAACAGGCCAAAAACCCGCCGGCGGGAATGCCACTGCTGGACTGGACGCAGGAACTACAGGACTTTGCCGACACGGCGGCATTGATCGCCAATCTCGACTTGGTGATTGCGGTCGATACGGCCGTGGCGCATCTGGCGGGGGCCATGGGCAAGCCGGTATGGGTGCTGCTGCCGGTGGCCCCGGACTGGCGCTGGCTGCTGGCGCGGGAAGATAGCGTTTGGTATCCGACGATGCGGCTGTTTCGGCAGGCCAAGGCCGGTGAGTGGGGGGATGTGGTGGCACGCATGGGCGCGGCCTTGGGGCAGTGGATGGTGGCGGATCGGGCCATCGGGTGATCGGGTCATCGAGCCATTGGGGCGGCGGCGGAGAATGACGACGCAACTTTCCATGATCAATGAGGTAATGACGAAACAAGAAGCGTGCTCAACCGAGGGCCGACGGTTGCGGGCACTTTGAGCCCCGTGTTTTGGCGTGCGCTATCGCGTTTTGGAGGGCAAGATGTGGTATACTGTTGGCAATACATGAGTCGCAAGTCCGAATATTCGTAGCGCCGTGTGGGTGCGATGGGTTCGGGTATCTGAAAGGATCGGTCATGGCCGTAGCGGTAGACGTAGAGAAATGTGATGCCTGTTGGAAGTGCATGGACATGTGCCCCAATGGAAGCCTGGAGCAGGCCAACAACGGGACCAAGGCTCATGTAAAGGTTAAAGAAGAAGACTGCATTGACTGTTACCTCTGCGTGGAGGAGTGCAAGTCCGGCGCGATCCAGCCACCGGCATAAGATTCCGTCCACGCCTGTCCGCGAAGGGACGCCGTTAGATATTTAGTGCCGTGTTGGCGCCGGGAGCCTTACACCCTTTGCATATTCCGGAGCGCCAACGGGGCGGCATACCGGCCTTAACCAATGGCGTACGACAATAATCTAATTCGCCCCTTCAGGTCGGCATCAATTAATTGCCTATAGCCCAAGGCGGCGCCGCGCTTCGCCTTGGGCTATCATATTTGGCTCCGTTGGGGCCACTGTCGGTATTGATGCCGCCGATTAGTGGGCACCCCTACGCTTTCCATTTCCAGTTGCGGATCTCGGGCATATCTTCGCCGTGCTGGCAGATGTACTGGCGATGCGCGATAAGCTTGTCCTGCATTTCTTGCTTTAGATAATCAGCCCGGCCCTGGAGTTGCGGCAGGCGGTCGATGACATCCATAACGAGGTGGAAGCGGTCCATGTCGTTGAGCACGGTCATGTCGAAGGCGGTGGTGATGGTGCCCTCTTCCTTGTAGCCGCGGACGTGCAGGTTGCGGTGGTTGGTGCGCCGGTAGCACAGGCGGTGGATCAGCCACGGGTAGCCGTGGAAAGCAAAGATGATCGGCTTGTCGCAGGTGAAGAGCGAATCGAAATCCGCGTCGCTCAGGCCGTGGGGGTGCTCGGTGGCGGGTTGGAGTTTCATCAGGTCGACGACGTTGACCACGCGGATCTTGAGTTCCGGCAGCGCCGCGCGGAGGAGCGAGACGGCGGCAAGCGTTTCGAGGCTCGGCACGTCGCCGGCACAGGCCATAACCACATCCGGTGCGGCGCCGCGGTCGTTGCTGGCCCAATCCCAAATGCCGATGCCTTGGGTGCAATGCGTCACGGCCTGATCCATGGTCAGCCATTGCGGGGCCGGATGTTTGCCGGCGACCACGACGTTGACGTAGTGCCGGCTGCGCAGACAGTGATCCATCACCGAGAGCAGGCAATTGGCATCCGGCGGCAGGTAGACGCGCACGATCTCGGCCTTCTTATTGACGACATGGTCGATGAATCCCGGGTCCTGGTGCGTAAAGCCGTTGTGGTCCTGCCGCCAGACGTGCGACGCCAGCAGGTAGTTGAGCGCGGCAATCTTGCGGCGCCAGGGCAGGCCCAGCGTAACCTTGAGCCATTTGGCGTGCTGGTTGAACATGGAATCGATGATGTGGATGAATGCCTCGTAACTGTTCAACAGGCCGTGGCGGCCGGTCAGCAGGTAGCCTTCCAGCCAGCCTTGGCACTGGTGCTCGGAAAGAACTTCCATGACCCGGCCTTCGGGCGCCAGAAATTCATCGCCGGGCACGGTTTGGGCATCCCACTGGCGCTGCGTGGCTTCAAAGACGGCGCCGAGGCGGTTGGACTGCGTTTCATCGGGGCCGAAGATCCGGAAGTTGCGCTGGTCGTCGTTGGCGCGGATGATATCGCGCAGGAAACCCCCCAGGACTCCCGTATCGGACGCCTCGACGGCGCCGGGAGCGGGTAGCGCCACGGCGTATTGGCGGAAATCCGGCAGGCGCAAGTCGCGCAGCAGCATGCCGCCATTGGCGTGCGGGTTGGCGCCCATGCGGCGGGTGCCGGTGGGTGCCAGCTCGGCGAGTTCGGGCCGGAAGCGTCCCTGGTCGTCAAAAAGTTCTGCGGGGCGGTAACTCCGGAGCCAGGTTTCCAGTTGCCGCAGGTGCTCCGGATTCTTGTCCGGTTCGGACAGCGGCACCTGATGGGCGCGGAAGGTTCCTTCGACCTGCAAGCCATCGACGACCTTGGGGCCGGTCCAACCCTTGGGCGTAACCATGACGATCATCGGCCAGCGCGGGCGCTCCGTGGTATGGCCGCTACGGGCTTCGAGTTGGATACGCCGGATCTCGTCGGTGACTTTGTCGAGCGTGGCGGCCATTACTTGATGCAGGATGGCCGGATCGTCACCTTCGACGAAATACGGCGCCCAGCCGTAGCCGCGGAAAAGTTCGGCCAGTTCGCTGCGCGGGATGCGTGCCAGGATGGTGGGGTTGGCGATCTTGTAGCCGTTGAGGTGCAGGATGGGCAATACGGCGCCATCGGTGGCGGGGTCAAGGAGTTTATTGGAATGCCAGGCGGTGGCCAGCGGCCCGGTTTCCGCCTCGCCATCGCCGACGACGCAAGCCACAATCAGGTCCGGGTTGTCGAATACGGCGCCGAAGGCGTGGGACAATGAGTAGCCCAGTTCGCCGCCCTCATGCATGGAGCCGGGAGTTTCCGGGGCCACGTGGCTGGGAATGCCGCCGGGGAAGGAGAATTGGCGGAAGAGTTTCTTCAGGCCGGCCTGATCCGGGGTGATGTTGGGATAGGTTTCCGAGTAGGTCCCTTCGAGATACGTGTTGGCGACCAGGGCGGGGCCGCCGTGCCCCGGCCCGGATATGTAAAGCATGTTGAGTTCAAACTGCTTGATGATACGGTTGAGGTGGACGTAGATGAAGTTTTGTCCGGGCGTGGTACCCCAGTGGCCCAGGAGGCGGGGCTTGATGTGCTGGGAGGTCAACGGTTCGCGCAGCAGGGGATTGTCGAGTAAATAGATTTGACCGACGGACAGGTAATTGGCGGCCCGCCAGTACGCATCCATGCGTTGGAGAAGATCGGCAGATAGCGGGGCGCCGGCGACAGTGGGGACGGGTGCGGTGCTGGTGGCGGCGGCGGAATCAGGGCCGGACGTAAGGGTGGTCATGGCAGGACTCCTTTGTGGAATGGACGATATTTGTGACGGCAGGAACCGGCAGACGGCCTGCGCGATAATACATTCTTCATCGGTGGGGATAACCCGCACGGCGACGCGACTCTGGCTTGTCGAGATGACCGGGGCGTTGCTGGTGTTGGCGGTGGGGTCCAGCGCCAGGCCCAGGTAGTCCAGGCCGGTGCAGATTTGGGCGCGGATCTCCGGGGCGTGTTCTCCGATGCCGCCGGCAAATACCAGGGTATCCAGGCCGCCGGTTACCGTTGCCAAGGCGCCAATGAACTTGCGGGCTTGGTAGCAGAACAGGTCCACAGCGTCGGCAGCGCGCTCATCGGTGGCGCGGCGGGAGAGCAGATCACGCATGTCGGAGGAGGTTTCCGAGATGCCCAGCAGACCGCAGCGGCGGGAGATAAAGGCGTCCATCTGCTCGGGAGCCATCTTCTGGACACGCATCATGTAGACCAGCAGGCCGGGATCCAGATCGCCGGGGCGCGTGCCCATCACCAGGCCGGCGGTGGGGGTGAAGGCCATGGTGGTATCCAGCGGCTGGCCATCGCGCACGGCGGCCATGCTGGCGCCCGAGCCCAGATGCGCCAAAATAATCCGCCCGTGGGCGGCGGCAGCGCCGGCAATTTCGGCCAGGCGGGCGAGCAGGTAGGTATAGGAGAGCCCATGAAAACCAAAACGGCGCACGCCGGCGGCGGCGTAATGGCGGGGAATCGGCAGGAGCTGGGCGACGCGCGGCATGGTGCGGTGAAAGGCGGTATCGAAGCAGGCTACCTGGGGCACGTCGGGGAAGGCTCCGCGGAGCGCTTCGATCAGGGCGATTTCCCGCGGTAAATGGGCCAGGTCCAGCGGCTGGGTGCGGCGCAGTTCGGCCACCAGTTCGGGTGTCACCAACTGGTGATCCAGCAGGTGCACGCCGCCATGGACGACGCGATGGCCGACCCCGGCGATGGCGGCAGGGCCCAGACGCTGGCGCAAATAGGCGACCAGGCGGGCGGCGGCGTGGCGGTAGTCGGTGGCGTCGATGGGGCGCGTGTCGGTTTGATCGGGCGCCGGCCCGGTGACAAGCAGGCGGGTGCCGGTCTCGCCGATGCGTTCGATCTGGCCGCTCAGGATGCGCTGCGGTGGATCGGCGGCAGAAGGCTGCGGGATAAAGACCGCGAACTTGATGCTCGACGAGCCGCCGTTGATCGTCAGGACGCAAGGGGACGCGGCGGATGGAACGTCGGCAACGGTCGCGGGGGGCACAGTGCTCATGGTTCCTCCTTCCGCAGTTTCGCCAGGATCTCCGCCGCACAGGATGGCAGGTCGGCAATGTTTTCGAGGGTGCGGTCGGCGGGAGGGTATTGGCGCAGAATCTCCGGATCAAAGGCATAATGGCCCTGGCGCACAAACACGGTGGTGAGGCGATCGCCCCATTGGCGTTTCATGGCATCCAGAATGCGCAACTTGTCATCGACCATAACGTAGTGCCGGGCCGGATAGCGCCGCTGCACATCGGGAAGCATTTGTTCTTTGTGGATATAGATCAGGACGTGGCCGGCGACCGCCGCGTGAATGCCGGACAGATGTACTTTGCGCGGCTGAAATACCACGTCGCCATCGGAAAGCACCACAACCGGTACCCGCTGGCGGCAGTAATCCACGGCTTCCAGAGAACCGGGGTAGAGGCGCTGGGCGAAGGGATAGTCGATGAGGAACGCGGACATTTCCAGCAGCCGCACATCGTACGGATGTTCGATGCGGTATTGCTGGAGTGCGCCAAGATAGTCGGCATAGCCGAGTTCCTGCCGCAATGTTTCGAAGATGGCAAAGTAGCGTGCGCGGGCGGCAGGGCCAAACTGGTCTTCCAGATGGGTGGTCAAATCGGCCTGTACCTGGTCGTTGTCGAGCAGGGTGTTATCCACATCCAGCAGGAAGACCAGGTCCGCAGGGCTCTGGTGGGACTCTTCAACATGGTTATGGCCGTCGTCGCAGGTCATGTGCAGCCCCCATTTGACTTGGGGAATATAGTCAGGAGTGTTGCCCGTAGCAAATTGAATCATTAGGCTTCAGGATGGAAACGGGTAACTTTGTGTTAGATCTTGTTGGCGACGGGAGGTCGTAAGAATGCAAAAACGACGTCCCGCCGCTTGATTCCCCAAGACGCTGGGGCGAAAGCGGACGGGACATTGGTCGAGCGCTAGTAACGCACATTGGCAAGCGACGGAATGCCGCTTCCATTCTGGGCTATTTCTTCTCTGCCGGGGCGCCGTCTTTGGTTACCTTGAGGTACAGGTCCTTGAACTCGACGTGCATGGGTTTGCCGGCGTGGACTTGCAGGGCGATGGTGCCTGCGCTGGCGGATTTGCCGGTCTGCTCGTCGGTGAGGTCCACGCAGGTGACGCCGTTGAGTTTCATAATGATGTGCGGGCCTTCGGCGATGATGACGTAATCGTTCCAGTCGTCTTTCTTGACCACATCGGCCAGATCCTTGGCTTCGGCGGTTTTTCCGGCGACGGTCTTTTTGCCGGCGGCGTCAATGGTAACCTTCTGGCCGCGCAAGACGAGTTGGCCGCGGCCACGTTCCTCGTAAAGGGTGCCGTGGTACTGGCCGGTGTTGTCGCAGTCGGCTTGGTAGCCGGCGATGATCCAGTCGCCGAGTTCCTTGCTGCGGAACTGGATGCCCGAATTACCCCAACTGCCGGTGAATCTGAAGCTGGCGTGCATTTCGAAATCGGCAGGGTGGTTCTCCTTCCAGATCAGGAAGGTGTTGTGCTTGGCGGGCTTTTCCGCGGTGGTCTGGCCGACGATGACGCCGTTTTGCACCGACCAGTGGTCGGGATTGCCGTCCCAGCCGGTCAGATCCGTGCCGTTGAACATGTTCTTGAAACCTTCGGGCGCGTCGGCGGCGCGGGCCACGACGCAGGAAGCCAGGGAAACCGCGATCGCGAGTTTTAGAACCAGTGCACGCATGGGATGGACTCCTGTTTGGTTGTTGGGGAACCGCAATTTTGTCGCAAGTAGGTGTGGCCCCGTGCCACACCGTTATATCATTTTCGTTACGTGGTCCGTTCGGAGGACCGTTTCTTCAGCCGTCCCTACGGGACTACTTGGTCTTTTGAATCCTGAGCCCAGCGATAAATCGCTGGGCTATTTTCAGCTTGTCCCTACGGGACAGACGACGGCGGACATCGGATAGGAACGTCGCCGCTGCGGCGACGGCTATAGGGGCGTTTGTTCGTCAGATTTCTGGGACGATTTCCCATTGGTTGGTGCGGGCGGATTGCAGAACCGCATCGCAGACGGCCTGGGTTTGCAGGGCGTCGCGGAAAGTCGGGCGTGCGGGTTGGCCGGTTCCCAGACCCTTGAGGAAATCGGCCAGGGCGTGCACAAAGGTGTGCTCGTAGCCGATGGTGGTGCCGGGGACCCACCACTTGTCCATGTACGGATGCTCGAAGTTGGAGACATGGATACTGCGCCAGCCGGTGAGGTGGTCATCGACCTTTTGGCCGGCGGGGGTCTTGTATTCGAAAAATTCCAGACGGTGCGGGTCTTCCAGGTCAAAGTAAACCGAGCCATCGGCACCGTTGAGTTCGAAGGTGTTGAAATTTTTGCGGCCGCGGGCGTAGCGTGTGGATTCAAACGTGCCCATGGAGCCGTTGGCAAAGCGGGCCAGGAACATACAGGCGTCGTCGATGCCGACGGGCTGCTTTTTGCCGGTTTCCTGGTGGATGCGTTCCTTGACGAACGTTTCGGTGGAAGCCACAACGCGGGTGATCGGGCCGTTGAGCCAGATGGCCGTGTCGATGGAATGGGCCAGCAGATCGCCGGTGACGCCGGAGCCGGCGGCATCGACATCCAGACGCCAGAGGGCCGCGCCGCCCTGGGGCACGTTTTCGGAGATGGTCCAGTCTTGCAGATAGGTGGCGCGGTAGTGGAAGGGCTTGCCGATGCGGCCCTCATCGACCACTTGGCGGGCCAGGCTGATGGCCGGCACACGCCGGTAATTGAACCAGACCATGTTGGGTACGCGGGCGGCTTCGACGGCGGCGGTCATTTGCCGGGCCTCGGCGAGGTTCATGGCCAAGGGCTTTTCGCACAGGATCATCTTGCCGGCCTTGGCGGCGGCCAGCGCGATTTCCAGGTGGGTGTTGTTGGGCGAGCCGATGTCGATGACATCAATATCCGGGCGGGCGACGAGCTTACGCCAGTCGGTCTCGACGGATTCGTAGCCCCAGTTTTCGGCAAACGCGCGGGCCTTATCCGCGTTGCGGGCGCAGACCGCCTTAAGCACCGGCTGGTGGTCGAGCTTGAAGAAATGGTTGACTTTGCAATAGGCGTTGGAATGGGCGCGGCCCATGAAGCCATAACCGATCATGCCGATGTTTAGCTTTTTCATAAAAGTCCCTAAAAGTTTCTGGCCAAAGACGCGAGCTTAATCCCCAAAGGGAACGACGTAAATGAGCCACAAATAAACACCAATAAACACGAATGGATTTCATTCAATCCAGCCGTGGGCGGTGCGGACGGCGGCCATGGTGGCCAGGATGTCATTCCAGGTGGAGGGTTTCATCAAGGTTTCGTTGGAGAACATGCAGCCATCCCAGCAGATGTGGCGGAACTTCTTAGTCAGGGCGCCGGTGTCATCGCGGAGCCAGTGCCCGGCCGCGCGCGGGATATCGAGTTTGCCGTTGGGATCGTGCGGCAGGCAGTGCCGGCCGGTCTTGTCGTGACTGCCGGATCCTTTGACGGTGCCATCGTTCTGGGCGACATGGAAGTCGATGGTCCAGGGGCGCAGGGCGGCGGTAAGTTTCTGCAGGGCGGCCTGGAGCGTGCGGGCATCCTTCCAATCGTAGCCGGCGGGCAGGATGGCATCTTCCGGGGCGTTGTGGCCCATGAGGTACAGCAGCGTGTGAGCCATATCCGCCTGGAAGCCGATGATGCCGGGGCGATCGACGGCTTCGAGCAGATTAACCATGGCCCGCCAGCTATGCATGCCGCCCCAGCAGATTTCGCCCTCGGCGGCGAGGCGCTCGCCAAAATCCGCGGCAATATCGCAGGAGTCGCGAAACGTCTGGGCGATCTTGCGGGTACCTTCCGGGTCGGCGTACCACTGGTCGGGGCTGCACGCCGAATCGATGCGGATGACCCCGTACGGGCGGATGCCCAGCTTGCGCAGCGCGGCACCGATACGGCAGGCTTTGCGCACCTGGCCGGTGAATTTGGCACGATCTTCCGCCGAGCCCATGGCCGAGCCGCCGCCGGTGGGCGGCCAGACCGGTGCCACCAGTGAGCCGACTACCAGGTTGCGGGCACGGATTTTATCGGCAAGGTGTTTGAGATCGTCATCGGTGGCATCGATGTTGACGTGGGGATCGAAGAGGAACAGATCGATGCCGTCGAACTTAACGCCGTCGGCACGCGCGGCGGCCGTCAGATCCAGCATGGTATCGAGACCAATGGGCGGCTCGGAATCCGGTCCTTTGCCAACCAGGCCGGGCCAGGCAGCGTTGTGCAGTTTTGGGAAATTGTTCTTCTGTGTGGTGGTCATGCAAACGTCTCCTCGCAATATCAGGGCACCAGAGGGCGCTCAGAGTTTGACGCCACCCTGGAACGCGATCACCGGCGCCTCGGGGTTCACTTCCGGGCCAAAGTAACGCAGGATCACCAGCGGCTCGGCGGAGGTGTTTTCAAAAACCACCCCGGCGCGGGCCGCCGACTCGGTGGCGAAGAATTCATCTTCCGTCAACTGGTGGAAACCGATCATCTTGGGGCAATCCAGGTTGAGCTTGTTGGCCCGGCCGCCGCCCTGCACGACGATGGCGCCATAGGCCCCGTTGTCGCGGATGGTGGCCTTGGCGCCCGGCTGGAGCGTGAGCTCCTTGGCGGAAAAGAACTGCGTGCCGTGGACCTTGCCGTAGACGATCCATTTATCGACGTAGCCCGCGGTGGCGGTATCGGCGACGGGGATTGGTTCAAGATAGTGATTCTGTTTGAAGTACGGATCGACGTTGGCTTCCCAATCGAGCTGGTCGACGATGAAATCCAGGTCGTGGTGTTTCTCCGGCGGCATATCCTTGACCAGCAGCGACCAGGGCACTTCGCGCCCTTCGACCAGGGATTGATACATGCCAAAAACATCGCTGCCCCATTGCGGCTCGTAGGTACAGAACGAGCCGGGGGCGTGCAGGATGCTGGGCCCGACCAGCCAGCCGGTGCCGGGCTTGAGGCGGTAGGCGGCGGAAAGATCGAGGATGCCGTTATCCCCCTTGTTCCAGTTTTCCAGGCAGGCCCGGACCTGCTGCCGCGTGGTCCCGGGGTTAAAGCCGAAGAAGGTGTAGGGGAAGTTATTGCCCACGGGATTGTGCTGCGGGGGGAAGTAGTAGCTTTCGGGCTTGCCTTCCTGCTTGACCAGGGCGGCCTGGGCCGCGCTTTGGTGCATGTGGTGGGGAATGGGGCCCATGTTGTCAAAAAACTTGGAATAGACCGGCCAGCGGTGGTACTGGTTCCACAGCGTGCTGCCAATGAGGGCCGCGCCGGCTTCCGCCACGGCATGACGCAGCGTGCAGCGCTGCCGGCCATGGATGATGTAGCTCAGGCCTTCATCATGTACGCGGCCTTCGTTGGCGGCCGGCGTGGTGGAGGCAAACCAGCGCTCGTCGATGCCGCCGCGATTGAGACCATAGGCATAGACGTCGCGTGGGTCGAGCTTGAGGCGCCGTCCCGGTTGCAGGAACGAACGCGGCACCCAGCAGGGCGCCAGACGCAGCAGGCCGCCGCCTTCCTGGAGAGCCCCATCGACGACGGAGCGGACGTTGGATTCAACGGTTTGCAGATCGCGAACGGAAGGAGTTGTCATAAATACCTTTCAACTTATGCCAGTGACGGAAAGGCCGGGATAATTGGGATGATTATCGCCATGGCACGCGATCCTGCAATCCCACGCCGCCAGAATGCCGCCAGAATGCCGCCGGCCAGCGCAACGCGGCGCGAGAGGAAGGTTCTGTGCGTGAGTTGTGGCATGCTTCTGTCTCCGCCAGAAAATTGCCGCCCACAATCGACACCCAACATGTGCTTGGGATAACGGCGGCCGAATCGGTATTATTACACGGTTATGGTGACTTCTGAATGTTGCGGCTCCGTGTGCAATAGGCTCATTGTAATGCGGTGGCCAGACCGCTTCTTCGCGAGGGTTGCTTAGATGAAAATACTTTGTTGTGTGTTAGCGTTTGTCCTGGGCGTTAGCGATGCGGTGGCGGCCAACGCGCCGGCGCTAGAGCCCTTCGCCGTAGACTGGAACGGTTCGCCCGATTCGCCGGCGAGCGCGGCATTCTTGCTGGATGCTCCGGCCGGGAAGGATGGTTTTATCCGTGTCGCCGATGGCCACATGGTCCGGCCGGGGAAGGGTCGCTTTCGGATCTGGGGCGTCAATGCGACGGCCAAGGCGTGTCTGCCATCGAAGAACGATGCGCCCCAGGTGGCCGCGCAACTGGCCCGCTTTGGCCTCAACTGCGTGCGGTTCCACTTTCTCGATTCGGTGGCGCCGCACGGGCTGATTGCCGCGGGCGGCAACGACAGCCAAACGCTCGATCCCGACAGCTTGGACCGCCTGGACTTCTTCATTGCCCAACTCAAAGCCCGCGGCATCTATGCGGACCTGAACCTCAACGTGTACCGCACGTATCGCGCAGGCGATGGGGTTCCGGACTGGGAACTCCTGGGGATTGGCAAGGGCGTAACGTATTTCGATCCGCGGCTCATCGCGTTGCAGAAGGATTATGCCCGCAAACTCCTCACGCACCGCAATCCGTATACGGGCCAAGCGTATGGCGCGGAGCCGGCGGTGGCCCTGGTGGAATTGGTCAACGAGAACTCGCTTGTCGAGGCGTGGATTCACGGGCGGTTGCAGGGGCATAACACGCACAAGGACAACGGCACATGGAGCGATATCCCGGCCAGCTACGAGCAGGAATTGACACAGCTTTACAATCAGTGGCTCGCCGGGCATCTGACGGGCGAAGCGCTGGCGCATCTGCGCCAGGCGGCAGGGGTGGAGCAGGGGCCGATTCCCCGGCTTGGCCCGAAGGAGTTTGATAAGGCCTCCGCGGAGCGTTTTGGCACCGAGGCGGAATTTTACATGGACCTGGAGCGGGGGTTCTTCCAGGAGATGGCCCGCTTTCTGCGCCAGGATCTGGGCGTCCATGCGCTGCTGCTGGCCACGGCCGATCATAACCACGGCAAGAGCGGTTATCCGCTGCTGACGGCGACTTCGTTGTTGGATGTGGTGGACGGGCACGACTACTGGCAGCATCCCAAATACCTGGAGGACCCGGCGACAGGCAAACGCAAGGGTTTTGAAATCCGCAATACCCCGATAGTCAACGATCCGGCACACTCCACCGTGGTCGAGTTGGCACGCTCGGCGGTGGCGGGCAAGCCCTACACCGTTTCGGAAATCAATCATCCGTTTCCCAGCGAGTATGCCTGCGAGGGCATTCCGCTCCTGGCGGCCTACGCGGCGTTGCAGGATTGGGACGGCATTTTCTGGTACACGCTGGCGCACGACGACGTGACGGCCGCGAGCACACGGCCGCTGGGCCATTTCGACCTGGCGCCCGACCCGGTGAAGATGACGCAACTGGCGGCCGGGGCGATCCTGTTCCAGCGGGCGGATGTGCGGCCGGCGACGCAAGTAGTCGGGCGCAGCTATGCCCACCCGCAAGTGGTGGAGAGCCTGCGGCTGTCGTGGAAGGATGGGCCATTCTTCACGCCGGGCTTCCCGCTTACGCTGCCGCTGGTGCATGGCACGCGGATCACATCGCTGGCAGGGGAACCCAACGGCAAATGGGACTACACGGCGCCGGATCCGCTGCGCTCGGACACGGGAGAAATTACGTGGCAGGGCGCTGCGGCCAAGCAGGGATTGGTGGTGATCGATACGGCGCGGAGTCAGGCGTTGATAGGTTTTTGCCAGGCGCATTCTGATACGGCGACAAAGAATCTGGCGGCACAGGTGCAGAATTCCTTCTGTGCCATTACGCTTAGCGCGTTGGACGATCAGCCCATCGCCCACTCGGCCCGGCTGCTGTTGACGGCGACAGGCCGCGTGGCCAACAGTCAGCAGGTGTGGAACGCGGCGCGAACATCGCTTGAAACCTGGGGCAAGCCCCCGGCGCAGATCGAAGTGATCCGTGGCACGATCACCCTGCGTGGGCTCGATGGCTCTTCCGCCGCCACGCTCCAGCCGCTCGATGGCGGCGGTCATCCTTTGGGTTCTGGCAGCACGGGCGTAAAGACGGACCGCGGATGGACATTCACCATTGGTGAGCGTCCGTCCACGCAGTACGTCATCACGGTGGATTATTAAAAAAGGGGACGCAGATCTTTTATTCTTGACGCGTAACGTGGTGAGGGGGTAATGTTCTGTCCATGCCACGCAGAGCACGCAAAGCACCTGGGGGAATGATCTACCACGCCATGAACCGTGGCGTGGCGCGGTTGGAGTTGTTTCACAAGCCCGACGATTACGCCGCCTTTGAACGGGTCATGGGGGAAGCCCATGAAAAGCTACCGATACGCATCTTGGCCTATTGCGTTATGCCTAATCATTGGCACATGGTTTTGTGGCCCGAAGGTGACGAAGACCTGACCGAATTCCTACGCTGGCTGACTCACACGCACACCCAGCGCTACCACGCCCACAACCATACTTCCGGCACCGGCCATCTCTACCAGGCGCGTTTCAAGGCCTTTCCCGTCCAGAGCGATGGCCACTTTCTGCGGGTCTGCCGTTACGTGGAACGCAATGCGTTGCGGGCAAACCTGGTGGAGCGTGCGGAGGATTGGCAATGGGGCAGTCTGTGGCGGCGCGAATCCGGTTCTGTCGGAGACCGGGCGTTGCTGCATGATTGGCCCGTCCATCGTCCGTCTGACTGGGTGGCACAGGTCAACGCCGCCCACGATGAGGCCGAACTGAACGCCGTGCGCCGCGCGGTGCGACGCGGGAGTCCTTATGGCCATCCGGATTGGCAGACGCAGATTGCCGGTGAGCTGGGTATTGATTTCACACTGAATCGGCGCGGGCGGCCTAAGAAGCAGACGGCGGATGAGGTGACGGCATGAATGGCGAAAAAGATCTGCGTCCCAATCCTGTTCGGCACGGGCATTGTAGTAGACTCGCGTGCGAGTGTGGAGGCGCAAAAAGAGTTTCACGTGAGCCCTTCTCCCGTATTGTTCCCCCGCGCTGCGCTGTGGTAACGCCGTA
>Ga0316217_10001928_pt1 | contig 26056 bp, 19 predicted proteins | sample 1anoAmetaG_FD_203633 | JGI IMG/M metagenome (GOLD analysis project Ga0316217, IMG submission 203633) | Freshwater microbial communities from Trout Bog Lake, Wisconsin, USA - 1anoA | ecosystem: Environmental > Aquatic > Freshwater > Lake > Hypolimnion/Profundal zone | place: USA: Wisconsin...
GGCATCGCGGCGACGCTGTTCCAACTGTACCGAACTCCCTTTCGGCCTCATCGAAGACTCCTGGTAAGAGACAGAGAAATCTTCGGTTGGGCAGAATCAGTTACATTAGTTTTTCAAAGAGCAGTAGGGCCTGCAAAGAAATAATCTGAACAAGTTCACTTCCGTGGGGTGAGGAGATAATTCCACTCGCCGTGAAACGGTTCGCAACGGAGCTTGAGCCGCGTCAGTTCTTCATCGCTGACTTTGAGGTGGGTCTGATACTGGTTGGTGTCCAATGCCGCTTTGACCAACAGCCCCGCACGGGTCTTGGTGCCGGCGATCAGGCTGACGATGGCTTGATGGCTGACCAGCGGACGACCCCGCCAGTTCTGCGTGATGAAACTGAACAGGCGGTGTTCGATCTTATTCCATTTGCTCGTGCCCGGCGGGAAGTGGCAGACTTTGAGCCGCAGTCCCAGGTCATCGGCCAACTGTTGCAAGGCCACTTTCCACAGTCGACTGCGGTAGCTGTTGCTACCGCCGCCGTCGGCGGTGATCAACAATTGCTTGGCCCGTGGGAAGCGGTGGCGACCCATCTCACGCCACCAGCGGCCAATACTGTTGGCCGCGAACTGCGCCGTGTCATGGTCGATGCCCACGCTCACCCAACCCTGATTGTTGAGGATGTCGTACACGCCATAGGGGATGGCCTTGCCCAACGTCTTGTCCAAAAAGTCGTGGACGCGAACCTGTTCGGGTTGGCCCTGCGGTTGCCATTCCTGCCCGGCGTTCTTGAAATCACCCACCAATTCCTTCTTTTTCGTGTCCACCGAGATGGCCGGCTGGTTCTGCGTCAGGAACCGCCGCACCGTGGCGTTGCCGCCGGCATCTCCACCGGTAACGGTGACCCCGGTGGCTCCCGCGCCGGTGGCATCGGTTGCCATTACGCCCAAGGCCGTGGCCGCGCCTACGGTTGTTCCCTTGCAGGATAGTCTGATCACCGTCTTGCAGAGCCAAGGCGACGTGCTGAATGCTGGCCAGGATAACCTGCTGGCCTGATTGGCAAACACGCTGTTGGCGTCACATCGCCCCTGACATAACGCCGCGACCGCAGATCATCCCGCGGCACTTGCCTACGGCTGCACGTCTTGCCACAACTTCGCCTGGACCTTCTGGAAATGGGCGAAACTGTCGTCCAGTTGCTGCATCAGCTTTTGCATGTCCTGGGGGGTCAGGTGATTGTCACCGGAGGCGTCTCGTAATGCCTGGGCCGCATCCTGCAACGCCGCGGCGCCCTGGGCAAATTGCCGCACCGAATCGTAGATGTTCAGATTGGCCATTTCGCCTTCCTTGGGCTGGTAAAGCAAACGCCAGGGACTGTGGCGGATTTCGATGCTGGCGTATTTGAGGTTGTCGCTGGTGGTTTTGAGGTTGGCGATCATCACGTCCAGCTTGCCGCGATTGTCCACGATGATGCTGCGGGTCGAGCCGGTGATGGCCTTGATGTCCACCAGCGCATCGTTGGCTTTGCCCATGGCATCATCGAATTTCTTCAGTATGCCGCCGACCTGGTCCATGATCGGCGGCAGCTTTTCCTTGAAGGTGCCACTGGCCGTGGCGGCGTTCTTCAGGGTCAGGTGAAAGTCGCTGTCGCCAGAGCCGAACCACTGGTGCAAATCGTCCAGCAATTTGATAGCAGCGTCGGCGACGCGGTGGTAGTGAGCGATCATCTCCGGTATCTGACTATGCACGTGATTCACCGTGGCGTGAACATCATTGACCGTGCTATGCACGTCCTTGATGGTGTTGGTGGCCTCGTCCAGCAAAGGTCTAAGGTCCAGATCACGCAACCGGCTGGTAAACACGGTTAACGCATCCGGCTGGCCGAGGAGGTAATCGCCCACCTGCAATTCTTCGGCGTTGCCCAGATCGAGGATATTGATGGCCCGGTTGCCAGTAATGTCTTTATCGAGCTGCACGTGAGCATCCTTGGCCAAGACGAAATTCGTGGGCACGTCGATGATAACCACAACCCCGCGCCGCGGTTTACCGGTGGATTTGTCCTCGGTGCCAATCCGAACATCGCGCACCGAGCCGACGGTGAAACCACCGATGCGCACGTCGTCGCCGGCGCGCAGGCCGCAGACGTTGGATTGCAGCGGGAAAACCACCAAGTAATGGTGGTATTTCTGCAAAAAACGTTCGGTGCCGGCAATCGTCAAAATCACGAAGATCGTCAACCCCAGGCTGACCACCATGAAAATTCCGGCGCGAAGTGCGTTGCGTTGCTTGGCCATGCGTTCCTCACTCGATTAAAATCATCCCTTGGGGCTGACATCGCCCATTAAATCCCGTTCATAACCATCGCCGCGGCGGCGCGCCGTCAGCGGGCCGTCGGCTAATCCAAACACAAACTGATGCACCAGCGGATCGACGCTAAGCCGCATTTCCTCCGGCGTTCCGGCGGCGATGAATTTGCCGCGATCCAGCAGCACCATGCGGTCGGCGATGCGGAACGCCGAATCCATCTCGTGCGTCACCACCACGCTGGTCACACCCAACTTTTTATTCAGGTCGATAATCAACTGGTCGATTTCGGCACTGGTCACCGGATCGAGTCCGGCCGAAGGCTCATCGTAAAACAGCACCTTGGGGTCCAGGGAAATGGCCCGGGCCAGGCCGGCGCGTTTTTTCATCCCGCCGGAAAGCATGGCCGGCATCAAATCCGCGGCTTGGCGCAGGCCGACCAGTTCCAGCTTCATCTTGACCATGATCTGGATGGTTTCTTCCGGCAGATTGGTGTGTTCGCGCAGGGGCAGGGCGACATTGTCGGCCACGGACATGGAGTTAAACAGCGCCCCGCTTTGAAACAGCACGCCGACGTTTTTGCGGTAGCCGTCCATTTCGCAGGCGCTCATGCAGCCCAGGCTTTTGCCCAAGGCGATGATATCACCGCCATCGGCGCGGGTGATGCCGATCATCGCGCGCAACAGTGTGGATTTGCCTGAACCCGATCCGCCCAGCACCACCAGGGTTTCACCGGTCATCACATCCAGGCGGATGGCATCCAGCACGACGCGGCCATCGTAAATCTTGGTGACATCGAGAACCTGAATAATCGGCTGATTCATGTGCTTAGAATCCCACGATATAGAAACAGGCGGTAAAGATCAGGTCGATGGCGATTAAGGCCACGATGGTCAGCACCACGGTGCGTGTGGTGGCCACGCCAACGCCCTGCGCGCCGCCGCTGACGCCCAGGCCCAGCCGGCACGCCAACAGGCTGATGGTGGTGCCAAACACACCAGCTTTTATCAGGCCGGTGACGAAGTCCTTTAACTTCAGGGCGTCAAAGCTGTGGTGGTAATATTTCTCGGGGCTGATGCCCAGCACGAAGGTTGCGGTAACGGCTCCGCCCAAACCGCCGGCCAGATCGCCAACCACGGCAATGCACATCATCATTACCGTGGTCGCCAGCACACGCGGCAACACCAGAAAGCGGATGGGATTGATGGCCTGGGCTTCCAGGGCTTCGATTTCTTCAGAAACCACCATGGTGCCCAACTCGGCGGCGATGGAAGCGCCGGCGAATCCGGTAAGCACGATCGCCGACATCAACGGCCCCAGTTCGCGGCCGACGGCAATGGCAATCATGTCGGCGACTTTATCCACCGCGCCGTATTCCTTGAGGATCGGCGCCATTTGCAACGCTAGAATCGCCCCGATGCAAAACATCACCAAGGCGACGATCGGAATGCTTTTCACCCCCACGCGATCCATCTGCGCCCACAAGTTGGCCCAACCCAGCCGCCGGCCCTGCCGGCTAAACAAACCGCGGTGAATCTGGCAAATGGCGTCGCCCAGTAGATAAGTCAACTCGCCCAAAAAGCGAAAAACCGCCGCGATAAACTCATAAACTAGGACGATGGGGCGAAGCAATATCGACATGGTGACAACTCATTGCGCCAGCGCCTCGGCATCGGTGGCCACCACGCCAAGGATCGAATCCAGCCGCACGATCTCCAGCAATCCCTTCACGCGGGGATGCAATTCGCTCAGCATCAGCTTGCCGCCGCGCTTACGCAAGTTTTGCAGCAGTTCGACCAGCACGGCCACGGCACTGCTGTCCATGTAAGGAACTTGTTTCAGGTTCAAGACGAACTTCTTGGGCGAATGCTTGGCCAGGATGCCCAGCAGCGCATCCCGCAATTCGGAACTGTTGTCCAGATTCAGTTCCCCGCACAAGCTGACCACCACGGCGGTGCCTTGCACGCGCGGGGCGGATACCAAGTCCAACTTTGTTTTTGCGTCTGCCATGGCAACGTTGCTTTCCCTTTGCGTTTACGGTGATACCGGCCCGGTTGTTGAACGGGAGGTTGCTGGTACCGTCGCCGGGCGGTCGCCCAGCCATTTGTGCCACCACTGCACCGCCGGGCGGCGTGCGTCGGTTTCATCGTAATAGCGGTAACCCGATTGGTCTTCCGTGGCATACTGCCTCAAGGCATTGATGGCGGCAAAACGAATCGCCGGGTCCGGATCATCCAGCGCTTCCACTAACGCGAACCTGGCGTTGGGATCTTTCTTGTCACCGGCTACCTTAATGGCGGGAATCTTGGTGGCGGCTTCATGACTGGCCAGCGACGATTTCTCCGGCACGAAGCACCCCGTCGCCAACAAACTCAGCGACAAAATGACGCAGACACGGTAGATATTGGTCAAAGTCGTCATACAAGTTCCAAAGCCCCGGCCTGGCAATCACGACCGTGGCCAGCTTATGTTGTAACCGCAGACAGGGATCAAAAGCAAAGAATTCTTTTAATCTTATTATGACGAAAGGGCAAGCCTGACAGCCTCAGCCATTGGCCGGTATCGGCGTTTTGGCCGCTAAAAAGCCACAAAACACGATTTAACCGCGTTCATTTTACAGGCAGGCATGGAATTTTCGATGGTTTTTAGTAAGCTGGGGGTTGATATCGGCCTGATCCATGCCTTAAATGGATTGCCAATAAAGCCACGCAAGGGAATTCCCAAACGGGATTGGCAGCCTGTGGTACGGCGCTTGCAGTGTTTGGATTAACGTTATAGAGGATGGAAGTACTATGGAACAGAAGACACGAACCGGCGGATTTGCCTCGATGGAAAAACAGAAGCAGCGGGAAATTGCCCGCAAGGGGGGCATGGCCGCCCACCGCAAAGGCACGGCCCATGAGTTTACCGTCGATGAGGCGCGAAACGCCGGACGCAAAGGCGGGAACACCGTCAGTGCCAATCGCTCGCACATGATTGAAATTGGCCGCATGGGCGGCCATCGTTCGGCGGAAAGCCGGCGGCAAAAAAAGCTGGCACGCCATCCTGGTGATGAAACCGCATCGTCGTTGCCATCCGGCAATGACGAGCCGGTCAACTTTATTCAGACCCCCGACATGGAATCCGCAGGCGGCATCGACCCGGTGATCCCACCCAGCCAAGACAGCGCGGCGCAGACCAGTGGACATCAGACGATGTAATGTGGGCTAGCCAAATGGCCCAGCGCTGCATGAATCCTGCCCAACGGCACTTTTGCGCGGTCAACTGATTAATTGCCAAGATATCCGGCGGCAACTGCGGCAAAAGCCGCGGTTTGCTGCTTTGGACAAACCTCGTCATACCCAATTCACCCGCCAGTCAGTCCGGCAAGGCGCTGCGTGTTTGGCGTTAATTTTGTAATTGACTTACATCAATAATCCTGCGCATAATGTTGGTGGCGAGCAGCCCGTGGGCTACGCCAAACGAGTAAATTGTGTCGATGGCGAAGGTTCACGACCAAGCGGCGCTGGATGCCTACCGGCATGTGTTGCTCCATCTTGGCAAGGTTACCGGCTATATCCAATGGCGGCGGGTGCCGCGCGATTGGCTGGACCACGAGCTTGCCGGGTATACGCTGAAAGCCATCAACGAACTGATGGCCGCGCACGTGCAAGCTGGCGGCGAAATTCATCAGGTCGTCGAAACGCGACCCGAGTATACCCAGTGGCGTTTCCATTACGACCTGCGGTTGCCGATTTCCGGCCGCCGCATTTATATCGAAACGGTATTCCACCACGAACGCGATCCTGAAGATTGCGAAATCATCGTGGTCAACATGCATGACGCCTAAGGTAAAGAAAAGAAGCAGGAACCAATGATCGCGAAAACAAAAAAAGCCGAAAAGACCTATCCCATCCGCTGTGTCGAGTGCGGCAAGAAGCAAGTGCGGCTGGCGGTGATTCGGCACAACCTGCAAAAGAACCACGATGGCCGGCTGTATGATCTGGCCATCGACCACCTTCCGGTAACCCAGTGCGAGGCCTGCGGCGAAATCTATTTCACCAATGAGTCCGACGAGCGGATTTCCGCGGCGCTACGTGAAAAACTCGGCCTGCTGACACCCGGGCAAATCCACGCGAGCATCCAATCGCTTGGCATAAACCAGAAGCAATTGGCCGAACGTCTGGGCATCGCGGCGGAAACACTTTCGCGCTGGCTGAATGGATCGATGATTCAGACTCGCGCGATGGACAATCTGCTGCGCGCGTATTTCGGCAGTGCTGAAGTTCGGGCAAGTTTGACGGGGGATTCCATGAACCGGGAATTTGGTGCGATCCGCGGCGATTCCGCAAACCCGCATATACATCAATCTCCGCCAAGATATCCTTTTGCCAAAGTGTTGAACTCATGAACTTGTATTTTCCGCCATTCCTCGTCACGCCCCAATTCACCCGCCAATAATTGCGCCACCGCCGGGGCCATGGCGATAGCGGCGCGGGCATTGAGAAACAGCGCCCGCGTGCGCCTTGCCAATACATCCTCCACACTGCGCGCCATTTCGTGCCGGGCGGCCCAAACTACTTGCGCCGCGTAGATCGGCAATGCTTCGTGCAGCCGAACGGCCAGCGCGGGATCATCGGCCAGCAGTTGGCGAATCGCCGGCAAATCGGAACCGTAAAAGCTCAAGTCCTCACGCAGCGGCGACGGCTCTTGATAGCCATGAATAGGCAGCGTCTTGGTCACGCACGGGCGGTCGGCCAGTTTGCCGATGGTGATGGCGTGATCGACGCAGTCCTCGGCCATGTTGCGGTAGGTGGTCCATTTGCCGCCGGCGATGCTCAGCAGTCCGGATTTGCCGACCTCAATGGAATGATCGCGCGACAGCGCCGCCGTGCCGGTGGTTTCCGATGCTTTCACCAGCGGGCGGATGCCGGCGAAGGCGCTTAAAATGTCCGCCCGCGTGGGCGGCTTGGACAAATATTGCGCGGCGGTGTTCAGGACGAAATCGATCTCCTCATCCAAGGCAACCGGTTCCAGCGAAACGTTTTCTATCGGCGTATCGGTGGTGCCCAGCAGCGTGTGCCGATGCCAGGGAATGGCGAACATCACCCGGCCATCGCTGGTTTTGGGCACCATAATGGCCGAATCACCGGGAAGAAACGCGCGATCCAGCACGATATGAATCCCCTGGCTGGGGGCGATCATCGGTGTGGCGGCGGGATCGTCCATTCGCCGCAGCTTATCGCTGAAAGCGCCAGTGGCGTTGATGATCGCCCGTGCCGCTAGTGTGTATTGCTGGCCGGTTTCCGCGTCTTTGAAAACCAAACCATCGGCGAATCCCTCGGCATCGTGATGCAAAGAAATCACCGGCGCGTAGTTCAGTAGCGTCGCTCCCAGTTCATCGGCGGTTTGGGCCATCGCGATCAGCAGACGTGAATCGTCAAACTGGCCATCATAATAGAGCACGCCGCCGCGCAAACCGGTTTGTTCTAAGGTCGGGATGCGTTGCAGCACTTCGTCTTTGCTTAGCAAGCGCGATTTGCCAAAGCCGTACCGACCGGCCAGCAGGTCGTAGACTTTCATGCCGATGCCATAAAACGGGCTTTCCCACCATTCGTAGGTGGGCACGACAAACGACAGATCGCTGACCAGGTGCGGCGCGTTTTGCCGCAGGATGCCGCGCTCTTTCAGAGCCTCCATGACCAGTGAGACATTGCCCTGTTGGAGATAGCGCACGCCGCCGTGGATCAATTTGGTGGATCGGCTGGACGTGCCCTTGCCAAAATCGCTTTGTTCCAGCAGGCAGACGGAATAGCCGCGCGCGGCCGCATCGACCGCCACGCCCACACCGCTGGCCCCGCCGCCGATGACGGCAATATCCCAGGGTTCGGTACGGGCGACTAGCTGCGTTAGAGATTCATCGCGGTTCAATGCAATTCCCATTCTCGCGACCGCCGCAAGGCTTCGGACCAGCGTTCGCGTAAGCGTTTTACTTCCACCGCGGCGGCGCGCGGTTCAAACCGCCGTTCGATTTCCCATTGCGATTCCAACTCCTGCGGGCTCTTCCAAAAGCCGACCGCCAATCCCGCCAGCATGGCCGCGCCCAGCGCCGTGGTTTCAGTCACGCGCGGCCGAACCACCGGCACACCCAGCAGATCAGCCTGAAATTGCAGCAGCAGATCATTCGCCGCCGCGCCGCCATCGACGCGCAATTCCTGGATGGCGATCCCCGAGTCCTTCTGCATCACCTCCAGCACGTCCGCCACCTGAAAAGCAATCGCTTCCAATGCCGCCCGCGCGAAATGCCCCGCCGTGGTGCCGCGCGTAATGCCCACAATCGTGCCCCGCGCATATTGGTCCCAGTGCGGCGCGCCCAGCCCGGCAAACGCCGGCACCAGATAAACCCCGCCGTTATCCGGCACACTGGCGGCCAACGCCTCAATCTCACTGGCCGATTGCACTAATCCCAAGCCATCGCGCAACCATTGCACCACCGCCCCGCCAATAAACACACTGCCTTCCAACGCATATTCAAACCGATCCGGCAATTGCCACGCCACCGTGGTGATCAAGCGATGCTTGGAGACCATCGGCTGATCGCCGGTGTGCATCAGCATGAAGCATCCGGTGCCATAAGTGTTTTTGGCCAGCCCGCGCGAAAAACACGTTTGCCCAAACAGCGCCGCCTGCTGATCGCCGGCAATCCCGGCAATTTGCACCGGCACGCCAAAAAGCTCTTTCCGCGTTTGCCCATACACTTCACTGGACGACCGCACCACCGGCAGCAGCGTCCGCGGAATCTCCAGCAGTTTCAGAAGTTCTTCATCCCACTGCCGGGTGTGAATGCTATACAGCATGGTGCGCGAAGCATTGGATGGATCGGTCACATGGCTCGCCCCGCCGGTCAGCTTCCACATCAGCCAGGTATCAATGGTGCCAAACGCCAGTTCGTCGCGCTCGGCCCGTGCCCGCGCGCTCGGCACGTTATCCAGCAGCCAGCGCAACTTGCTGGCCGAAAAATACGGATCAATCAGCAGCCCGGTTTTTTGCTGGATCACATCGCCATGGCCATCCCGCTTAAGCTGATCGCAAAACCCGGCAGTGCGCCGGTCCTGCCAAACGATCGCGTTGTGAATCGGCTCGGCGGTCTTGCGGTCCCAGACCACGGTCGTTTCCCGCTGGTTGGTGATGCCGATGGCCGCCACCTCGCCAATGTCGATCCCCGCAGTTTGCAACACTTCCTGCGCCACTGCCAATTGCGCCGCCCAAATGGCTTGCGGATCATGTTCCACCCATCCCGGCTGCGGAAAGATTTGCCCGAACTCTTTTTGCGCCACCGCCGTCACGCGCCCGCCGCGATCAAACAGAATCGCCCGCGAGCTGGTCGTGCCTTGATCGAGTGCGAGGATGAAGGCCATGAATCGACTCCAACGCCGCCATTATACAGGTTGGCCGCGACCCGTAGTGCATGTACTCATGCACGAAGGGGAGCGCGTCCCGTGCCACGCCGCGCTCCCTTGCGCGACGGAGTACCGTCGCTCCGGGTCGCGGCTAACCAAGCTCGGGGGAAGAGCAACTATACCGATCCTTCCGCTCACGAATCATCTGCGCCACCGCCACCGCTTGCCGCGCCGTGCGCAGCGTTTTTTCCGCCGGCTGGCCGCCGCGCACATGCTCAAAAAAATCGCGGTTCTCGTCGTAAAACCCGTAAACTTCCGCCGGGCTGCCATGGCCGTTGCCGCCGTCGGCGGCCGCGATATCCGCCCCGCTCATATCGCAAACCACTTTGCCGCCATGCACATGCTGCAAGCGTCCCGGCGTGTCCAGCGATTCCCAAATCGGCAGCTCAACATAAAAACTGTGGTCCTGCCCATGCAGCGATATCCGCTCCACCACCGCGCCCGCCACCGGACAAAAACTCATCTGCGCCGTCGCCCCGCTTTGCATCCGGCAACTTAGCTGCATGTTCGCCACCGTCTTGCCCAGCGCCGGCACCGGTTGATACGTGCAATCCACCTGGCCATAGCCGCTGCCGGCCAAAAACTGCACCAGATCGATGCCATGAATAGCCGTCCGCGAAAAATCCGCATCGCGGCGGTTCCAGCGGATCATTTCATATTGAATGTGATGGATCGCCACCGGCGTTAGCGCCTCGCGCAGCCGGCCCATCAGCCGCCGAATGAGCGGCATATGCCGCCGGTTAAACCCCACCTCCACATGCACCCCCGCCGCCTCGGTGGCACAAATCATCCGATCAATCTGCTCAACCGTCAGCCCCGGTGGTTTCTCCAAAAACAGCGGAAACCCCCGCGCGGCGATCTGGCACGACAGTTCACAAGTCAAATGTTCCGGCACCACCAGGCACACCGCATCAGGCTTATGCCGGCTCAGCATCGTCTGGATATCCGTTTCCCAATGGGCGAACCCAAACCGCCGGCCAAACTCTTCGGCGCGCGGCGGTTCGATATCGCAGCACACCGCCAACTGCGTATCCGGGTGTGTGGCCGCATAGCGCGCCAGCGCCGGCCCGTGATACTCCGCGGCCATTCGCCCACAACCGATCATGCCAATCTTGAACATCATGTAAAACTGTCACTGTAAACATTGCATCGACGCCGATGGCGTCCCAACATTGTCACAAGTTGTCACAATCGCCCGGTGAAGTCAAGCGGGAAATACGGATGCAGAGATATCGGCAAAGAATGGTTGCCGGCTGTAATGGGGGAATGAAATGTGAAGACGTGAAACGTGATAAAGCAGCGGCAATCATGTCGTCGCGGGGCCGTTGGTTATCCGGATCGCGCGCCAGCGTGCTGATGGTGGAACAGCAGGATCGCCTGCTCAGCATGCGGATCGGCGGGGAAATCGACCAGGACGTGTTCGGCCGCAAGCACACCGAACTGCGTGACCGCCTGGCCGCCATCAAGCTGCAACTGGACGTGCTGGACCGTTCGCGCGATGAAACCTCCGAGTTAGCCTCCAAAGTTTTTGAACTTTCGCAAACCCTTCGCCAGCAATGGCTTACGGCCGATTACGCCGCGAAGCGTCGAATCCTGGAAATCGTGTTTTTGAACTGCCGCCTCGATGACGTAACTTTTGTTCCCACCGTAAGAAAGCCCTTCGACGTTGTCGCCGAAGGGCTTGTCTCGAAAGATAGTCGGGGTGACAAGATTTGAACTTGCGACCTCTTGGTCCCGAACCAAGCGCTCTAAGCCAAGCTGAGCTACACCCCGGTTTTTTGGGCAGCACACCGTCCGCGCTGCCGGCACCGGTTTCCGAACAGCGAGTTGCGTAGGATACCATCGCGGGCCGCACTTGCAAGTGGCCTTGGCGGAATATTGGCGGGTTGGCGACCAATCCCTGTCATGCCGGCAAGCGGTCATGGCCCGGGATTGAGGAACAGTTTGGCTAACTCGACGGACAAGTCGGGCTTGGCGGCAGCTACGGTTGACTCTTTCATCGGGGCGTCGAACGCCAGGCGAAAACCAACATCGCAATAATGATCGGTATCCGTTACCGGATGGTACGTCTTGGTCTTGTGGGCATCAACCGTACTATCTTGCTCGGGGGTTAGCATCGATTCACCGATGCGCGCAAAATTGGCCGAGAAAGCCGCCAGGTTGCCCGTCACCAGAGCATCAAAGTTCGGCTTGGCAACGAACTTGTCATCCTGCCAGACCCACGCGCTGATGTTGCCCCGTAGATCGCGGAATTTGGTTCCCTTATTCGGGTCGGTTACGGCACGGAACCAAACCGCATCAGCTTCCCGAGTGCCGTCTTTCAAGTCATCCCATTCCAAACCCAGCCGGTGCAGAATGGCGTCGTGAAACTGATTGACATAGTCTGTCCCGGCAACATTTTCTACGTAGCTTTTAAGGTTTTTACCTCTTAAATTCTCATTCGCTGGGATGTCCAGGTCGGGCGATAGCGCGGCGGCAATCCACTCCTCGTGAGTTGGCAGGCGACAATTCAATAGACTGGCCGCATATGCCGCGGCGGCAGGCGTCACAAATTGCATGGGGCTTAACGGGTTGGCCCCTGAAATTCCAACCCCTGCCGCTTTGCCTCCGAAGTCAACATTAATCACGGGGCCGACATTAGGCTTATTGTACCAATGACCATCGGAAGCGACGTCGATCCAATTATTTTCTTTTTTCCAAGCGGATATGGCCGGGAAATCCCCCAGATTCATCAAGTTCTGGGCCGTGGCCACCTTTCCGTTCGCATTCACCGCGTCGATGAACAACCCCACCGGCGCCGCCGTGGTGCAAAGATAAAAGTCCTTTCCGGGATTGGTCACCTTGATAAAATTGAGGTCGTATTGTCCAGCGTTAACTTTCCGTGCCGTCGGAACGGTAAATTGGAGAATCTTCCCGGCTCCATCTGGATTCCCCACGAATTGGATCCCCGCCAAACTGCTTCCCCCTGGACCGGCCTTGCCGTAATCCGGGCCAGATGGGGGCGGTGGGGTGGCCAACTTGCGTAGGGAATCGTTAACGGCTTGCACCCGGCGGGTAGTGCTCTGGTCACGTGCCTTGTCGAAGATTGGCTCAGCTTCCGCTTCATTCTTGAACGGATCAAAAGCGTTGAGTGCTTCGGCGGCCGTCTTTCCCTGCATGAGCGTCAGATAATGCCGCAAGGCGCTGTTGTATTGCGCCATGGCCAGATCAGCGTGAATGCTGGCCTCATCCACGCCGGCCTTCACGGCGTTATCACCCAGGGTGGCAAGCGTCTTATTATCAATCACGGCATCGGCAGGAGGTTTTTGGCCGTAACTGATGTTCTTCAGCACCTGGGTAACATCCTGTTTGGCGGCGTCGGCAATCTGCTTAGTGTTTTTAATGACCTCCGGCCCAATGGCGGCCAGAAACGCCAGGTCCGCATTGGGGTCGCGATGATCCATACCATCGCGCTTCAGCCAGCAAATCCAACTCGCGTAGGGGATCAGTTCCGGATGGCCTTGCGTGGTTGCGGCCAGTTGAGTTGTCAGCTTCGCCAAGTTGTCCGCCTTGTTAACTTCGACGACGCAAGCTCTTCGCGCCAGCAACTCTGGCAGTAGATATTTAGCGTAGTTAGCAATGTTGGACTGCTGTTCGCTGATGGCCGGCAACGCCGTCGGTGAACTGTTTTGGAACAGCTCCCACCCGGTTTTGAGATCGGTGGGCCGATTGAAAGCCTGGTAGACTTGCGATGCCGCCCGCTTGGTTTCATCTGGGCTGGTCAGTTTGCTAAGCTCATCGTCAGGCTCGGCAGCTTTTATCGCCGCCACACAATCTTGCTTCCACTGCGTGTCGTCAGAAAACAGATGGGGATTTTTTATCAATCCCGCATTGGCGTCTTCCAGTGTCTGGAGAATTGCCAACGCCTGTAGCACGCGATTCAGGCGGGCAAGTTGCGCCTGGAACACTGTGGCATCGCCAATCTTGTCGGGCGCTTCAACCATGCGGACGGCAAAGTGGGAACATTGGGGATAATCGTGGTCGTTATAATGCTTCTTGATTTGCTCGGCGGCGCTGCTCACCAGTGCGCTGTAAATGTCAGCAATAGGCTTGTTTTGGTTGAGCTCCGCATCCGGCTTTACCCACGCAAAAATGCCGGTCAGGCTGGTCTGAAATCTCTTGAGGGCGTCGTTCTTGGTGTCCTGCCACACACCTGTGGTAGTGGGCCAGCCGGCGAGTTCTTTCCAGTGGGCAGCAAAAGCAGTTTGCTCATTGTGGAAGAATGCCAGGTCTTTTGACGCGATTTGCTGGGGCTGGGATAATCCATCGGCCTCCTTCACCCAATTTTGGGCGGTAGTTTGATTGGTTGGATCGGCCAGCGCCGCGATGTCGGGTTTATGGTCATCAGCGTCTTTCTTAATGTTCTCGGCAATGTGTGTTTTTTCGCCGAGAATCAATCCATTGAGCTTCTTCAAGTTGTTTGCAAGCGTGTCGGCATCGCTATTAAGGGTTGCCAGATCATCCGCTTCCAGATTGGCATCAGGTTTACTCTTTTGGCCGGCGTCCAAGTTGATTTGATCAGCGGTGGCTCTTGCCGGCGCACTCAACTCGGTCCCTTCGCCGGTATAACGGGTGGTAATGTCCGTGGCGATTTGCCTGACGTGGTCGGCTGCCGACTGTCTGTCGATCAAGTTGTTCAGCAATTTCGTATCGTTTTGCAACGCAGTAAAGTCGGCCTTGAGCGTCGATAGGTCTTCCGTTTGCTGGTTTTGGATACGAACGACCTCTTCGTGAATCTTCTCGGCAGCATCGCTGAGGCCGTCTTTCAGCAACCCTTTCTTATCAGTGTAAAGTGTTTCGACGTCGGTAACGGCCTTGGCAATTTCGGGTTTGATCACCTCGATTGGACTAGGTGGGGGCGGCGGTGGCGCTTGGCGAAGGTAGACGACCACAGCGACAATCAGACCAGCCAAAATGACCGCTGCGATCCCGCGCTTCAGCCATGGTGAGAAGGCCGGTTTGGTGGCTGGCGGCGTGGGCGTTGGCACAAACGGCTGAACCCGACGGGGCGGCGGCAAGGGGACCGCTCGTGGCGAAAGTTGCGCCGCGGCACCATCGCTTGCAGCCGGCGGAACGGTTTGTGGCGGCACGGGAACTGGCCGCTCTTGCGTTGGTTTGGCCGGCGGAAGCGTCGGTGCCGCGGCGGCCGCCGGCGCGGATGAAGCCGTTGACGCGGCAATCGTCGGTGGACTAATCACCGGTTCTGATATTGGCTTGGCCGGCACCGGCGCGGCCGCAGGCGCGCTGGCAACAATCGGTGGCCTGGCTGGCAGTGGTTTGGCCGACATCGGCGGAACCACTGGCGCCAATGGTGCCATGGGCACGGCGGCAACGGCTGGCGGAACTATTGGTGCCGGTGGAGCCACTGGCGCGGCGGCAACTGGTGGTGGGCTAACGACCGACTCTGACATTGGCTTGGCCGGCACAGACGGAACCATTGGTGCGGGTGGAGTAATTGGCGCAGTGGCAACTGACGGTGGACTGACCACTGGCGCAGGCGTAGTAATTGGCGCAGCGGTAAGTGGTGGTGGACTGATGACCGGTTCAGGTAACTTTTGGGCCGGTGGCGGCGGTGCAATGGGTGTTAGGACAACCACTGGCGCAGGCGGCGCAATTGGCGTGGCGGCAACTGGTGGTTTACTGACGACCGGCTCGGGTAACTTTTGGGCCGGTGGCAGTGCGATAGGTTCCGGGGCAACCACCGGCGCGGGTGGCGCAATCGGCGTGGCGGCAACTGGTGGTTTACTGACGACCGGCTCGGGTAACTCTTGGGCCGGTGTCGGCGCTGCAATGGGTGTTAGGGCAAGCACTGGCGCAGGTGGCGCAATCTGCGTGGCGGCAACTGCTGGTTTACTGACGACTGGCTCGGGTGACTTTTGGGCCGGTGTCGGCGCTGCAATGGGTGTTGGGGCAACCACTGGCGCAGGTGGCGCAATCGCTGTGGTGGCACCTGGTGGTTTATCGACCACCGGCTCAGATAACTTTTTGGCTGGTATAGGCGGTGTGAAAGGTTCCGAAGCAACCACTGGCGCAGGTGGCGCAATCGGCATGGAGGCACCTGGTGGTTTACTGACGACCGGCTCAGGTAACTTTTTAGCCGGTGGCGGTGCGATAGGTTCCGGGGCCACCACCGGCGCGGGTGGCGCAATCGGTATGGAGGCAACTGGTGGTCTACTGACGACCGGCTCGCGTAACTTTTGGGCCGGTGTCGGCGCTGCAATGGGTGTTGGGACAACCACTGGCGCAGGTGGCGCAATCGCTGTGGTGGCAACTGGTGGTTTATCGACCACCGGCTCAGGTAACTTTTTAGCCGGTGGCGGTGCGATAGGCTCCGGGGCCACCACCGGCGCGGGTGGCGCAATCGGTGCAGTAGCAACTGGTGGTTTACTGACGACCGGCTTGGGTAACTTTTTAGCCGGTGGCGGTGCGATAGGTTCCGGGGCAACCACCGGCGCGGGTGGCGCAATCGGTGCAGTGGCAACTGGTGGTTTACTGACGACCGGCTCGGGTAACTTTTTAGCCGGTGGCGGTGCGATAGGTTCCGGGGCAACCACCGGCGTGGGTGGCGCAATCGGTGCAGCGGCAATAGGCGGTTTATTGACGACCGGTTCTGGCGACGGTTTAGCCGGTGCCGAGGGCGGAGTTGGCGGCGCAAGCTCCTGTTCGGATGGAGCCTTCGGCGGCACTGGAGTCACCTGCGGACCAACCATCGGCTCACGATGAATGACTGGCGCGGGTGGCACAATCGGCGTTGGTGCCGGCGTAACCACCGACGTGGCTGGAGTTGCCGGCACTACGGGAGCGGTCGGCGGCACCACGACCGGCTCGCGTGATGGTCTGGCTGGTGCCGGAGCTGGCGTAACCACCGGCGTGGCTGGAGTTGCCGGCACTACGGGAGCGGCCGGCGGCACCACAACCGGCGCGCGCGATGGTCTGGCTGGTGCCGGTGCCGGTGCAACCACTGGCTTGGCCGGTGCCGCTGGTGCGACCGGCGTAGCCGGCGGTGCAATGATTGGCTCGCGGCGCATGACCGGTGCGGGCGGCACGCTTGGTGTTGGCACCGGTGCCGGCGCAACCACCGGCTTGGTCGGTGCCACTGGCGCGACGGGAGGGGCCGGCGGTACAACGGGCGGCTCACGGCGCATGACCGGCGCGGGCACGAGCACCGGCGCGGGTGGCGCCGTTGGCGCAGGTTTGGTAATTACTTCCACCGGGGGTTCAACCGGTGGCAGGTCGCTAATGATCTTGGAACTGGCCGACGATCGGGCAACGACATGGCTCGGCGCGGCCACCGTTTCACTGCGCGGGTCCAGCAGTTCGTTGCAGATTTTCAGCCATTTAGCGGCGGAATCGCCCAAAGCTTTCCAGGTTGCGGTTTCCTGTAACGGCCAAAGGAAATCCTTGTATTCCGCGTCACGATAGACCAGTCCGTAAAGCAATCGGCCCAGGGCATGACGATCGGCGGCGGCGGCTTTGTCGAAGTCCTGAACCTGCTCCGGTGATGGCGCGGTCAGCACGATTTCCGCGCTGGGAAGGTCGCGCGGCAACAATGCCGACAGCAAAATCTTGGTCGGCTTTAGATTGCCGTGCGCCCGGCCGGTGACCTCACGATAGTCCTTCAGCGCGCGGGTGACCACGGTCACCAGCTTGTCCAACGCCGCCGCATCAATGCCCTTGCGGTCAAGCAGGAGGTTGGCCCGGTAGGGGTATAACTTGGTGACGTAGTAGAAGGCGTCGGTGGTGGACGCCATTTCCACCACCTTGGCCCAGGCCGCTGACTTGTTGCCGACGCGTTGCAGCAGTTGGGCTTCGGCGCGCAGGTCGGCGGTGGTGGCACCACCCGATTCGTCATCGCTGAACTTGCGAAACTTGAGGAAATACTTGGCGGCGTTGTCGCCGCGTTTGCGGGCGGTCCAAACCAAACCCTCAAAGTCGCGTTGCTCTTCGGTTTGGTATTGCCCGAAGGTGTACATCGCCGCCGTTTCCCGCCTTCGCCCAGGATTGCGGGCTTAGTTCTTGATGGGAGTTTCCACCGTTGGCTGGCTGAGCAGGATGCGGATGACCAACGCCTTGCCATCCCATTTGTCAGCACATGCCGGCACCTCCACATAACGCGGATCCTGTGCTGCCGCTGGATTACCGTTGACTTCGCGCGGATAGTTCTGAATGATCACCAGCGTGGTCACCTTCTTCGCCACCCAATTGGCATAGATTGGATCATTGACCGGAATCACCTGCACCGGATCGGCGCTGTCAGGCGTGGCTTGTCCGGCATTGGCGGCATCGAACTGCAATACCTTGACCATGCCGGTACTCACCAAGTCAACGCGAACACTGTTTGGCTTGCTGGGGTCAAAATATTCGTTGAGCGAACGATTCTTGAACTGATTCAAACTGGCATCACTAGAAAAACCGATGACATGCACTTCCACGGCCGGCATGTTACCACCGGCCACGAGGCTATGTCCGTAGCCAACTTCAATGGGTTTTGGTGGGCAGCAACTCGTGCAGACGATCAAAGCCACGAAGCCCAGGACGATTACCAAACGACCAAACTTCATAAAAAGCTCCTTCCCAAAAATGTATAGTAGCCATGCATGATACCGCGAAATCTGGCCGCTGCAAGTGTAAAGTGAAAAAAAGTCATGCTCCCACCCTCTAAGCTGTGTCCGCTGTATTTGCCAACCGGGTGCGACATATCGGCAGCACTCCCGGACATTCCGGGATAACTTGCAGCCGCGCAGGAAGCCGGCGATTGCGGGAATCAGATGAATTGTCATTGGCCAGCGTGAACACCGTGAACACTTCTTCCAGTGTCGCATCGCACGATGAACAATACGATATTGCCGTAAATACTTATGCCGACAATACTTACATCCGTTAGGCTGTAGTCGAAGCAACTGGCGATATCGCATAGAGCGTTCACTTTTTCGATAAGTTCCCACAAGTGGCGGTGGGCAGCGGCATTTCTCCCGGGTGGAGGCATCATAATTGCATGGCCAAACTACTGGAGCCGGCAAACGCCAATTTCCGCGCCTTGCCGGTGAGGAGGAAAGGAGTTGCCTAATGTCCTTAGTCCTGCGCGAACTGACTGCCAGTCAAACCGCAGCCCCCGCGCGCCGTGCGGGCGGTTTTGCGGTTCCCAACTTGCATGGTCACATGCCCCCGCTTGATGGTCTGCGCGGGTTTGCCGTGCTGGCCGTGTTGTTATGCCATTGCAGCCGCGGGGAAACGCTGCCCACCCGCTTTGGGTCCACGATCGTCAATGTGTTGCTGCTGGGTGACCGTGGCGTCGAATTGTTTTTTGTGCTCTCGGGATTCCTCATCAGCGGCATTCTCTACGACGCCAAAAAGCAGGTGCGTTTTTTCCGCAACTTCTATATGCGCCGCTTCCTGCGGATTTTTCCGCTGTACTATGGATCCTTGCTGCTCACCCTGGGAATCCCCCATCTCCTGCCGGCGCTGATCCCCATGCCCGAAGCCCAATCGCACGCCGCCTGGTACTGGCTCTATGCGGCCAATTTCTACTGTGCCAAAGTCCAATGGTTCGGACAAATGAGCCATTTCTGGACCTTGGCCATCGAAGAACATTTCTATTTGATGTGGCCGCTGGTCATCTTCTTTACCACGCGTCGGGGCGGTATGATCGCCAGCCTGGCTGTGGTCGTGGGCAGTCTGGCCGCGCGCGCCGTGGTGTTCCATTGCGACGGTCAAACGTACATGCCGGCCTGGACCATCACGCCGTGCCGCTTGGATGAACTGGCCGGCGGTTCGTTTCTGGCGCTGTATCTCCGCGGCCCCAAAGTCGATTTCCATTTTCTCAACCGGCTGGCGCCGGTGGTGTTCGTGATGGCGCTGGCAACCATGGCGGCGCTCTTTGTACGCCGATCCCATCAGGATCTGACCCAACCCGATTTTCTAAGCACGGTCATCGGCGTCACCATCACCGGCACCATGGCCGCCGCCTTGCTGGTCTGGGCGATAACTGCCGCCAAGCATACCCCGGTGTCGCGCGTTTTCAGTTCCCGCCTGCTGGGCTTTTTCGGTGCCTATAGCTACGGGATTTATGTCTGGAACGATATTGTGATCCCGGCCTATTGCGACCGCTATTTCGCGCTGCCGCGCTTGTCGCAACAGCTCGGCTCGCCCTGGCTGGCGCTGCCCGTGCGCGTGATGGCACTGCTGCTGATTTCCACGCTCGCCGCGCTAGTCAGTTGGCATCTGTATGAAAAGCACTTTTTGAAATTAAAGCGTTTCTTCGAACCGGCTCAGAAACCCGCGCCAGTCTGACACCCTGTTTCGGATCAGCGCCCAAGGACGGTTTCATTGCAGGCGCAGTTTTTCGGTGCGGAAGGTCAGGGCAGGCAGGCCATCGAGGTTGAACAGGTTGGCCCAGGTGATGTCGAAAGGCGCCCAGGCATAGCGGGCGGCCACGGGAGCCGGCACGTCCGGGCTGGACAGCACCACCGTCGGACCATCAATCACCGCATCGGCCCAGTGGAATTTGTTGTCCGCCTCGGCAAGCTCGAAGCCTTGTAGCGGCTGGCCCTTGGGCGCGGTCAGGCCTTTGCCAACGTGCGTGAAACTCAGCCGCAGCTTGCCGCCTTCCACCGCAAATGACTTATAGAGCGGCCCGTAGAACTCGACCGGCTTTCCATAGACCGCGCCCAACGCCACCTGGCAATCGCGCGTGGCGTAGCCGGATTTATTCGGCGGATGCACGCCGACCGCCAAGTCCGAGACGGTCACCAAAAAGACATTGGGGGCCACGTCCTTGATCCGCAGCCAATCCCAGCGCGGCGGCCAGCCCGGCTGCTCGCGCTTGGGATCCTTGGGCAGCGGCGTCACCGGGGCGCAACCGCGATTGATCGGATCATCCGGATCCAGCGCCGCGCCCATGCCGCTGGGCTTTTCCACATCGAGCCAGGGGAAATCGCCCTGGCCCCAATCGGCGCGCCAGGCGCGGATCAGCGCCGCCATGACTTCCGGCTGCCAGATTTTATTGTCGATGTCGATGCTGGTGCCGCCTTCGCCCTGGTCCCACAGCACCCCGCGGATGGCATAGGGAATCATCGGGCGGATATGCTTCTCATATAAATCCCCGGTCTTCATATCGACATAGGCCACCGGTTTGTGCGGCTCCTTGGGCAGTTTGTCGTTGGCGGTTCCCGCCGCCTTGGCCGCGGCCAAATCCTGTTGCCACTTGGCCAGCGCCTCATTGTATTTCTGCATCCGCGCCGCCATGGGATGCGCGGCGTCAGCTTCGGCGGCGGCCTTCTGAATCACCGGATCGGCCTTAAAGCCCTGGGTGCTGAGCCATGGCCCCGAAGGCGAACCACGCACCGCGCCTTCCATAACCCCCACCGGCACGTCCAGCGATTCCTGGAGTTTGACGCCAAAATAAAACAGTTGCGCCGAGAACCGGTGCAGGGTTTCCTGATTGACCTCCTGCCAGCCGCTGCCGACGTCGCTGCGGAACAGCCGCAGCTTGGGATACTTCTGTTTCCACGCCGCGGCCAGAACCGGATCGACCTGGAGATAATCCGTGACGTCGGTATCCATATTGGATTGCCCGGACCCGACCCAGACTTCCCCGACCAGCACGTCGGTCAGCGTCAGGGTGTTTTCGCCGCTGACGGTCAGCGTCGCCGGCTCGCCCGGCTGGAGCGGATCGAGCTTGACCATCCACTTGCCTTGCTCATCCGCTGTGGTGATCTTGGATTGCGTGCGAAAACTGACGGTCACCTTCTCGTTAGGATTAGCCGTCCCCCAGACGGGCACCGGCATGTCGCGCTGCAACACCATGTGGCTGCTCAACACCCGCGGCAAGGTCACCGCCGCCGCCAGCGGGTGGCTGCAAGAAAGCATCAAGATGCCCATCGCCCAGATCACGACACCGTTCATTTTCATGAGTATTCTCCATCGCGAAAAGCGCCAAACCGGTTTGGTTTCTTCCCGCGGTCAGGCACTATCCTTCACGCAAAAACCGCCATGCCACGCGCTGCGGGGAACACGCGGGCATGGCGTACCGCGGCCAACCACGGGAGTATATCGTGCGGCGAGTCTGTCTTCGACCCTGCGGCTCGATTCGACGGAGGCTCATCAAAGTCAGACCCGAAGGGAGGCTCATTATATCAGTAGCCGCGTAAATCCGCTTGACCCTTGCAGCGTATAAGCGCAAGTGGATAGACTCTGGCCCTATGGCCAAGACGAACACGCTGTATTTCGGGGATAATCTGGAAGTCTTGCGCCGGCACATCGCCGACGAATCGGTGGATTTGGTGTATTTGGACCCGCCGTTTAATTCCAACGCCGACTACAACGTGTTGTTTGCCGAGAAGTCCGGCCAACGTGCCCACGCCCAGATTCAAGCATTCGAGGATACGTGGGAATGGGACGCCGAAGCCGCCGCCAACTTTGCCGACGCGGTTGCCAATGGTGGTCAACCGGTTGCCAAGGCCATGATGGCTTTGCGCACCTTGTTGGGTGGCAGCGACATGCTGGCTTATTTGTCGATGATGGCGCCCCGGTTGGTTGAGCTGCGCCGCGCGCTGAAGCCCACCGGCAGCATCTACTTGCATTGTGACCCGACGGCCAGCCATTACTTGAAACTGTTAATGGATGCAGTCTTCGGCCCGCGGTTCTTCCAAAATGAAATCATTTGGAAGCGAACGTCGGCGCGAAGTGATTCCCATCGTTGGAACCAAATCCATGACGTGATTCTTTTTTATTCCCGCACTGGAGAGTTTATTTGGAATCCCCAGTACACCAGCTATGATCAAGAATACACTGAGCAGTTTTACGGCCGAAAAGATGAGGTCACCGGCAAACGATACACCGCTGGTGATTTAACCGCAGCGGGAACAAGGAAAGGCGAAAGTGGACAACCTTGGCGTGGTGTCAACCCGACACAAAAGGGACGACACTGGGCGGTGCCGATGGCCGTCCTTGCATCGCTTAATATAAAGGGGGTAACGGTTCAAGATCGATTAAATGAACTTGACAAGTGCGGCAGAATCATTTGGCCGGAAAAAAAGGGTGGCATGCCGCGATACAAGCGGTATTTGGATGAAATGCCCGGTGTTGCCATCCAGTCGATGATTACGGACATTCCGCCCATCGCGGCCCATGCGGCCGAGCGGCTTGGATACCCAACCCAAAAGCCCGAAGCACTGCTTGAACGAATCGTGAATGCCAGCAGCAACGAAGGGGATACCGTGCTTGACCCATTCTGTGGGTGTGGCACCACCATCGCCGCCGCCCAAAATCTAAAACGCCGGTGGATTGGCATCGACATCACCCACCTAGCCATCAACCTGATTAAAGTGCGGTTGAACGATGCCTTTGGGAAAAGGGTTGTGGACACATACGAAGTCATCGGTGAGCCGAAAGACCTTGAGGGCGCCAAGGCGCTTGCCGGGCAGGACAAGTACCAATTCCAATATTGGGCGCTGGGTTTGGTTGGCGCACGGCCGGACGCCAGCCAGGAAAAGAAAGGTGCCGACAAGGGCATCGACGGCCGGCTTTGGATAACCGAAGGGCCGGGCCAGGTGCGGCCGGTGATAATCAGCGTCAAGGGTGGCCACGTTGGCGTACCCCAGGTGCGCGACCTGCGCGGGGTGGTGGAACGCGAGGAAGCCGCCATCGGTGTCTTTATCTGTCTGGAGGAACCGACGCAGCCCATGAAGCGGGAAGCCGCCGATGCCGGCTTTTATGAAGCCACCGTGGTTGGCAAGAGCAAACACCTGCGCCTGCAGATTTTGACCATCGAGGAATTATTGGCCGGCAAGCGTATCGATATGCCCGCAAGTGCGGAGGTTCGATCATTCAAGCAGGCACCCAAGGCCAAAGGCAAGACCCAGAAAGAAAGCAGGTTATTTGAGGCAAGCTGAGGCCCCACCGCCAAATTATCCGCCTTGCATATTGCTCCGCTACGAATAAAGCCGTAAACTACTTGATTCCCCCTGGCGGACGTTCCGCCGGGGTTAACCCATGGAACGGGGCTGGCGGCGTCGCGTGGGCGCCGGCGGCCAATTTTTTGGCCACGCAAACACAAAGGCATGGGCAGGCACAATCTGCCCCATTTATTTATGGTCGATCTGAATCTTATCCATTCGCTGGGCAATCTCGATGAAGATGTAGATGTTGCGGTGCTGGACGCCCTGGGCGACGCCGCCGAGGATTTGTCCAAGCTGGTCACCGGTGATGAGTCGCAGGATTTCACCCCGGGGGCGATTCTCAAAGGCAGAATTTCCGGGGCCGCCGGCGATGATTTCATCGTCGAGTTGGGCCTGAAGAGCGAAGGCATCTTGGAACGGGCGGAATTTGACGAACCGGAAAACGTCAAGGTGGGCGATGAAGTCAAAGTGCTGCTGGAAGATGTCGAGGGCGATACCGGGCTGGTCAAAATTTCCAAACGCAAAGCCGACCGCATCATCAACTGGGAAGTGATCATGCTGTCCAAGAAGGAAGGGGATCCGGTTTCCGGCAAGGTCACCAAAAAGATCAAGGGTGGTTTGCTGGTGGACATCGGGGTGCCGGTGTTCCTGCCCGCCAGCCAGGTGGATATCCGCCGGCCGGGTGAAATCAGCGATTGGATTGGCCGGCAGATCGACGCGGTGATTTTGAAGATCGACGAAGAGCGCCGCAACATCGTCATCAGCCGCCGCAAGATGATCGAGCAGCAGCGTGAAGACTTGAAGCGCAAGACGCTGGATGGCCTGGTGGTGGGCGAAGTGCGCAAGGGCACGGTCAAGAATATCGCCGAATTTGGCGCGTTCATCGACTTGGGTGGCATTGACGGCCTGCTGCACATTACCGATATGAGTTGGGGCCGGATCAATCATCCCAGCGAAGTGCTCAAGATCGACGAAGAAATTGAAGTGAAGGTATTGTCGATCGACAAGGAGAAGGAAAAGATCGCCCTGGGCCTGAAGCAGAAGGAAGCCAGCCCGTGGGAAAACATCGAGTTGCGTTTCCCGGTGGGCAGCGTTCACCAGGCCGAAGTAGTCAACATCATGAGCTACGGTGCCTTCGTCAAGTTGTTGGAAGGCGTGGAAGGCCTGGTGCATATCAGCGAAATGAGTTGGACCAAGCGGATCAATCATCCCAGCGAAGTGGTCACGCAAAACCAGGTCGTGAAGATCAAGGTTTTGGAGATCAACAAGGACAAGCAGGAAATCAGCTTAGGCATGAAGCAGGTGGAAGAAAACCCGTGGGAACGGGTCAGCGAGAAATATCCGCCGGGCAGCGTGGTTGAAGGCAAGGTGCGCAACATCGCCAACTACGGCGCGTTTGTGGAAATCGAAGAGGGCATCGACGGCTTGCTGCACGTGAGCGATCTGTCGTGGACCAAAAAGATTGGCCATCCCAGCGAAATCCTCAAGAAAAACGAAACCGTCCGCGCGGTGGTTTTGAATGTGGACCAGGAAAAGCAGCGCATCGCCCTGGGCCTCAAGCAAATGCAGGAAGACCCCTGGACCTCGCTGATTCCGACCAACTATCGGCCGGGCATGGTGGTCAAGGGCCACGTCACCAAGATCGCCAACTTCGGCGTGTTCGTGGAACTGGAGCCGGGGCTGGAAGGCTTGCTGCACATCTCGGAAATTTCCGATCACAAGGTGGAAAAGCCCGAGGACAATCTGAAGATGGGCCAGGAACTGGACGTGAAGATTTTGCGTGTGGACATCGACGAGCGGAAGATTGGCTTGTCGCTGAAGCGCGCCCAGTGGGCTCAGGAGGAAGAAGCCCGCGAAGAGGTCCGTTCCAAGCGTGCCGAGAAGATGGGCCTGCGCGGCGGCCTGGAAGGCGGGGAACAAACCCGCGGTCTGGGCGATTTAGGACGCAAAGGATGACAAGGTGGAGGGTGATGGAGTGACAAGGTGACCAAAAACACCCACCGGTTATGCCGGTGGGTTTTTCATTGCCACCGTGTCAGGGCGTGGCAAAACATGCGGGGAGTGTGGGTAGCTGGCGGCGGCACGCCTCGCGTCCTACTGCCGCGGCGCAATATGCGCACATTGTTTTTTGTCGTAAGTGCTTATTTCCAAGAGACTTACCCAATCAGCGTGCATTTTTTGGGGAGATCTTTCGATTACCCAAAGGGGCCTGAAATTCCTAAAAATGGGTCTCCCATTCCGAACAAACCGCATTGGCGTCAAGATTTCGCGGGTGCCAATATTCGTTATTTCGGCTTAATCATGGTCTATCAGGGGTCTAACAACCCCTTAACAGGAGCCTATTTATCGTTAACATGCCGCTATTTTGCCCTATTTCCAAGCTTCAAACGTCAT
>Ga0316217_10001929_pt1 | contig 26040 bp, 21 predicted proteins | sample 1anoAmetaG_FD_203633 | JGI IMG/M metagenome (GOLD analysis project Ga0316217, IMG submission 203633) | Freshwater microbial communities from Trout Bog Lake, Wisconsin, USA - 1anoA | ecosystem: Environmental > Aquatic > Freshwater > Lake > Hypolimnion/Profundal zone | place: USA: Wisconsin...
AGCCATATCGGCAGTCCTCCTTGGAATGTCGTCTTGGTAAACAACATCCTAAGGAATCAACCGGGTGGCTCGCTTCGCTCATCACTCAGCGGCTTCTACAGAACTTTACGGGCTTAATCATGTACGAAGACATAAGATGGGAAGATTGGCTCAGAGACCTTGATTCTCTGCCTATTCTTCCAAATATGAACGCTCTCCGATGTTGGAAGGAACGAGTCGATCTGGCGCTCTTCGAATTGCCGCATGATGGACTGCTCGCGCCGTGGGAGTACGTATGCGGCGTACCATAGCCGCGCAGTTTGGGGATCCTGGACCTCGAGCATCTTCCACCTTCTTCGCCCTTCTTCAATTGAACCCGAGGCGTTCTTGATTAGCCACTACTCATGGCTCCGCCATAATGGCTTAGCAACGCCGTTGATTCAAGCCAGGAGGAGGGCATTTGCTCTCAAACTGGAGGGAGCTCAACTGAAGCGATGGTATTCCGACGCATCATTATGGGAAAGCGCCGATGCATGCCATGGTCTGCCGATTCAAGCCTGCTGGAGTGGATTATGAGTGCACTTGCCACACACACCAGGCTCACTCACCATCATTGCGCTGATCAAGGGAGAAAGCTGACTTTAGGCGATCTTTCGCCAGTGGCTGTCTTGGGCATGAGGTATTGAACGAGAGACAACTTCTATTTCATTTTTGCTGATGCGCATCCGATCACGTCCATGGGCGCGCCTCATAACTAGAAATTAGATGAGTTTATTCATATTGCCGTGGACCGGATACGAGTGCAGGCGAAGGGTAGTTGATCTTTCGTAATAATGACTCAAAGTCTGGGTCGCCGCGGAGAGAATCCAGAGTTGGGTCTAGGTGGAAGGCCAGGCTCCACAACGACCCCTCAATGTAAGACTTCTTCAGCCACTGCACTGCCATTTTCTTATCACCCAAGGCCATATGAATAAGCGCTATAGGGTAGGCCATACCATACATCTCCGCGGAAGGGCCGGCTGTCATCTCATCAAGAACATTCCTTGCACTCTCTGGCTGACCTGAGAGCGCAAAGTAGTAACCTCTGACACCATCTAAAATTGTTCGGTGTGATTGCTCGGCCAAGAGAGACTCCAGATTGCTCATAGTTTCCGCAGCATTATGCATCTGAATGGCTGCAAATGCGGAAACAACGGTCATCAGAGTTCCGGCATCACCGCACTTCCGGTACATATTGACCATGAAGAGTGCATCTGCATAATTCTTGTCCAAATACATGACCCAAGCGAGGAATGCCGTGAGTGGAGCGTCAAGAGGATTGAGATGAGTAGCCTCGAGAAGGAACTCACTTGCGTCTCGGAGATCGCCGCTTGCTACCTTGAGCAACGCTCGGCCCACCAGCGATCCATATGCGTACTTGCCCTTTACAAGTTGGAGGTAAGTCTTTCGAGATCCCTCCCAGTCGCGCTCAAATGTCAGCTTGAAAAGAGCTAGATTAGTGATAGCAGCATCACTTGCAGGATCAATCTCCAATGCCCTGCTCAAAGCGGCAGAGGCGCGTGAATACGCATAGGAGCAAGGGAGAACGCAGGTGAGTGCAGCAATGATATCAATATGAGCAAGTTCAGCCCATGCCTCTACGTTGTTTGGATCGAGCGCTGTAGCCTTTCGGAAAATCTTAGCAATGGTACTCATATTGTCTTCAGATATCTGTCGCCACATCCGCTTGCCTACTTGGGTGAGTTCAGAGGCACGGTCCTGATCCAACTGATTGGACTCGCTGTCACGGAATGGCTTCAGATCAACAGTCTCAGAACGAGACTTCAGCCATGCGTCAAGCTCGCCTGTGAAGGCAAATATAGCTCCGGTACTCCCGGATATGCGCCTAACGGGCATGCCATATTCCACATGCCAACGTTGAACAGTACGAAGTCCGCGATCCAAATACTTGCTGACTGCCTTCCAAGAATCCAAACGCTCGTTTCCCATTTTCTCCCTATCAATTGAGAACCCAAGCAGTTGTTGGTAAATTGTGAAATCTCAACACTTGGCAAGAAGAACAAAGTAAGGCTCCATTCCAAGCGAACTGAAGGAAGTGGACAGAACCGCAGAGGCAATTATACGCGCAACTCAAGGGAGAATATGAGCAATATTGACCAGGTTCGGGCAACATATCTTTCCTGTTGAATCAGAACCCTTGTCTGCCTTTCGCGTATCAGCCATTGACGGCTCTGGTCAAGTAATGCTCTATAGTCTTACTGTGGGTGGTCAGTAAAGGTGCACACGTAGTCATTTTAGCCCAGTTTGTCCAGTTGAGTTTGTCCAGTTGCGTGTTCACCACATCACACTTGTAGTAGCGCCCGTGTAGATCATTAGCCGGTAGGGTCGTTGTAATAGAAATCCACACCCTGTCGCGCAGGTGTTCAATGATGCTCATCAACTGAGATTCCTGCAGTTCAACCTCATCACGCTTCGATGCCACTCCGGGAGCCCCTCATTTGCTCAATAGAGTAGATATGCTGGGAGAAGCCGCGCGGATGAACTGGAGTATATTTTGAGTAGCCGCCTCTGCATCCACTCCCTGCCCTAGTACAGTACTGACACGTACTAACGCTCCATCCCTGCGATGGCGGCGAAATGCATCCCACATCAGCAATAGTCTACTCTGATATTCGCTAGCTACTATCCGATCATGCTCCTGATACCAGTACACAAGCAACATGCGTGTTCCATCCTTTTCTACAAGGTATCGATTCAGATGAACCACGTCGTGACTGCCCATGTCAGCTTGCACTACTGACAAGGAGATTGGCTCCCATCCAGACCCGGGCAGGCAGTTACGCGGAGAGTGCATCATCTCGCCGGCACGTTGTGACCTGTAGTAGACAATGAGCAACTGCGCCTCAACTCCAGGGATAACCTCATAATTCCGTGCCAGAATATCATCCGCGCGCAGCACAGATCGAACATCGCTTGGTATTGAGATATCCCCGGTAGAATGCCACGCCCCCATACTGCCAGGTATTTCGTGAAGCGCAGAGCTAAGTCCAATGCCAGTATCTTGCTCCCATATAATCCGAGCAGCAAACGTAGATAGCAACACCATGGATATCCAGAAGAGACGAAGGTTCATACAGTCTTACCTCTCTTCACACTCATACGGTCTATGAAATGCAGCTCTAACCCGAGAATCAGAAGCGAAACAGTGAATACAACCCACCCTTCTGCCTGATGCCACATGCCAACGGTAAAGCGCGGATTGATCTCTGATCCAATAACTGCAACCATGCTTATGCGAAGCACGTTCGCAAATATCGCTACTCCAACTGCAGAGGTAACAAACATTATTCGCACTGTTCTTCCCATCCCGAACACCGCGCTCATTATGACTGCTAATGCAAAGAGCGCCATCAAGGAATGAATTCCGCTACAGGCATCAGCCACGCTGAGAGTCTGTCTTGCCAAGTGCAGAATATTGCCATCACGATACACTGGAATATCCAGTGCCAGCAGCACAGCTTCAGATCCGGCTGATGCAATTAACTGCAGTGGCATGGTGATCTGATGCATAATGATTGCAGGAAGCGGGATGCAGATACAGAACAGACCTAATACATCCATTGCTAGTCGCAGGTGCGCAAACCCCCACAAGCACAGTATTACCCCCACAGCCAGTAGTGGAATTGAGATTTCCTGTAGAAATGACTCCGCACCCAAACACCCTGCTAGAAACATTACCTGCGACATTGTTACCCATATCATTCCACCCAAGGCCATCGGTGCTACCTTGGTTGACTTGAAACTAGAATACCGGCTGTAAAGTATCCACACCGCGGCGAACGGAACCACCAATCCGTACGAATCATCAGGGTTAGTCCACCAGTCCTGAGCAAGATCACCTAGCGTATGGTGATATAGCAAAGCGAAGGACAGGCTAAACATACCCCAACAGGCTAAGGATTTCCATTTACTTGGATTTTTGTGGCCAGATGGACTCAATTGCTTCATACTCACCCTGCTTACACCGCGCGCAGATTATCCTTGTCTAATAATCACTGCATAATTTCTTTAGCTTCACTGCGAGATTTTAGGTCAGCAGCAAGTGCAATTGCTATGCGCATTTCTTGGCGAGCCTCCTTCTTCCTGCCTAAATGCCATGATGCTATGGCGAGATGATATCGGTATTCTCCGTCTCCAGGACTCGCCTTTGCCGCCTCGCTTAGGAGCGGAAGTGCCATATCATAGAGTCCTCGTTTGGTATAGATCCAACCGAGGGTGTCTGCAATATTCGGAAGGGTTGGCAATGCTACCCTAGCTCTGCGCGCGAGTTCAAGCGCTTTATCTAGATCATTCAAATGATCTACATATATCCAAGCGAGATTATTGGCTGCCACACCCGCACTTGGATCAAACTCCAAAGCTTTGGAATACGCCTCTTTTGCTGATACATAGTCTCCGAGCCGTTCATTGAGTATTCCCAGAATCGTAAATGCTGACGAGTTCCTGGATGTGAGGCTTACCACGGAATTGAACTCTATAATTGCTTCTGGGTAGCGCATTTGCTGCATGAGCAGCACCCCAAGTTGACGGTGTGATTCGGCACGCCCTGGCGCCAATTGGAGTGCACTCCTTATAGTGCTCTCTGCCAAGACCGGTGCACCTCCCTCGGCATAGATCTTCGCTGCCAGGGCAAGTACCTCTGGCCCAACGCCTACCTTTACAACGTCCCTCATTTTTTGAATGGCCTGTTCTCTTTTTCCTTCAAGGAGGAATGCGGACGAAATGCCATCCAGTGCGCCAAGATTCAACGGATCGAGACGCAATGAACGCTCAAACATTGCAATTGCCTCTGCATAGTGCTTCTCCATGAGTCGTAAGGTACCCAACCGATTGAGAGCGTCAGGTGCATTATTCGTAACCCGAGCAAACCCCTGATACATATCTTCTGCTTGTGCGTAATTCCCCATATTCGCAGATGCACTCCCTGCCAGTTCAAGTGCATCCGTGCTGCTTGGCGTCCGGTGGAGTGCTGACATAGCATATTGCAAGGCTTGCTTCGGCCTGCCCTGCTCGAGCATCATCCGGCCAAGGCCAATGTAGGCCTCTGTCATGCCAGAGTCTACCGCTATAGACGCTTCCATCTCACTCTGTGCACGAGGAGCGTTTCCCATCTGCCCGTACGCCACTCCGAGCAGATAATGCGCTACAGAGACATTCCCTTGTGTGATGATAGGATCTAATACATCTATCGCCTGTTGCGGATTGTGTTTCTTCAACAGCAATCTCGCGTGTATCAACTGCACGTCTAGGTCCTGCTTATCCGTCTGCAAGAGCGGCGCCAACAACGCTTCTGTTTTATTCAGGTCTGAGCTGTTCAGAGCAAGCTCTGTTAGTTGAATCCTCGCAGGCAGAAATTCCGGATTTGCTGCAACGATCTGCTCGTCAATACCCCGAGCGTTCTCATAGCGCCCTTGAGAAGAGTAGTAACTCGCTAGTCGGAATCTCGATTTTACGGAGTTTCCTTGCAATGTGACCATTTGTCGATAGAGTTGCTCAGCCTCATTCTGCCGGTTCTCGATCGCATAAAAGCCTGCTAGGGCGATTAGTGCATCAGTGGATTGTGGATTTTCCTGCACAGCACTTCGATAGACACCCTCAGCATCATTGACTCTTCCGCTCGAGAGATACATCGCTGCCAACGCCTTGTGTGCGCCGAGCGAGTGTGGCTCCAGGTCAACAGCCTTTTTTGCCTCTTTCTCCGCATCTACCATCTCTCCTCTTGATGCATAGACGAGTCCAAGGCTTATGTGGCCTGCAACGAGCATTGGGTAGTCCTTGACCAATGAGATCAGTTCCACCGTCGCCAAAGACATGGAGCCTTTCGCTGCATACGCATTCCCCAAGAGCAATCGAGGTTCCGGGATTTTCGGGTTGTTACGCTGGATGTCCTTAGCCAATTGGATGGCATCATCAGTCATGCCCATCTTCAGGTAGATCTGACCTATCGCAAGTTGCGCCTCTACATTCAACGGGGCAATCTCACAAATGCGCTCATATGCAAGGAAGGCGTCCTTATAGTCAAGGTCCTCTAAATATGCATTAGCGAGTCTAAACAGAGTTTCTTGCGATTTTGGGTCCGCCTTCAGTGCGGCCTTATACTCAATGATTGCACTACTGTACTGCTCGGCACGCTCATACTTTCCAGCATTCGCAAGGGCCTTTGCCTTGAGTTGCTCCGGCGAGCGATTGCACGCAGAGATTGTTAATCCGAGGACGCACGCAAGAAGCACAATATACTTATAGACTAGGCTCGTCGCTGCACTGCACAGTTCATGGAGCCTATGATACTTGATAATATGCAGTGTGCGGCGCTCATTCTGATTGCTTAGCATATTTTCTCCGTTCAGCATCTTCTGTCTTTGAGGAATTGACATGTTCAATTGATTGATTGTTAGAACTCATCGAGGACAGCATTTGCCTAGTTTGAGTCACTATCCTGCGGAGCCGCAGTTGCCGTATTCAGGCCCATCACAATTCCACATAGAACCCACAGGTGCGGGTACCAGAACACCGATACGAATGCTCCACTAACGAGATAACCAATCATCGCCAGGTCGCATCCGGAGCAGAGACAGTACTCCCACGAAACTACTGCTGCGTTGAGTTGCTTAAGCCTATGGCGAATTCGAGTGGTTGTATAGAAAAAGAAGATAACAATCCCGATTGCACTGATGCTTCCAAAGAGTCCAAGTTCAGAGATGACTTCTATATATAGACTGTGACAGACATACGCTTGACTGTCCTGTGCAGCAGCAATTCTGTAGGATGCCTGTCGCACATATTTGAAGTTTGCAGGTCCAACCCCGAGGAGCGGATAATCATGCCACATCTTCAAACCAGCGTGCCAAAGCTGGACGCGGTGATTTGCGGTTTCATCAGTCTGGTAATCTTCCGCGTTCTGAAAGCGCGTTCTGCTTGCTTGTGGCATTAGAAATACCAAAGCTGCAGCAAACAGTAAGACAAACGCTGCCGCCCAGGACTTGCGCGGACTTCTGACCCAAGCCGCGAAGATGATAGCTACAGCTCCAACAATGGCTCCACGCGATCCACAAACAACAATCAAAGCGCCAAAGGAGAGGACACAGGTGATGTAGAAGAGACGTGAGGTTTTTCCGAGCTGTGCCTGACACAGTGCAAGAGAAAGCCCAAATACAACGCACATCGCAACGCCGAGATCTGCTGAATTGTCGTAAAAGCCTCCTCCACCGCCAATGATGCCGAACTTGACAAACGCCATCTCATCTACTGCATGACTATGGGTAACTGCATAGATGCGTAATCCGTGTTGCGCAACCTTCAGCATCAACACCATCACGAGGAACAGGAAGCGTTTTTCGCGCCACTGATTCGTTACGGAGCGACCGATCAGAAAGACAACAATCAGCCGTTCTGGTATCGTCCATAGAGCGCTTACTGGAACAGTTGTGTAATGAGCAGCTACGCCCGATAGACATGTGCACACTACGAGCGCGACAATTGCTGCCTTCAGTCGCACGTTGCTGTGCGCGGGCGGCATAGCACTCGATACGATGACACCCAACATCGCCAACAGAAGAGATAGTTTTCCCAACTGTAACATCGCGAGAGCAGGGTACATTGTTTGCACTCGACAATAGTCTATGAACATGTAGGCGAGCAACCCGATGTAGTCCACCCCCCAATGCTTCTCATCGAGGGTTGGAGCGCTCCGGACTGGGCTCATACCATGATCGCTAAGCATAAGGATTGTTACTTCCGGCATCAGGGTTTGTTTCTTTTGCAATCCTAACGCGTTCGGTGTTGAGGGTTACAACATGATATTTGGCTAGAGATAGACTGAGGGGCTTATGACATAGTTTCGATGCCTGATCGCATCGCATTCTCGTATGCATCTAAGAGCTGCCGTCCAATTACAGGCCAGCTGTACTGCCTAACCGCTAGATCACGTGCTGCAATTGATATGGCATTGCACCGTGCTGGATCGCTCAGCAACTCCACGATGAGCTGAGCAAATTGTACTGGGTCATCAGCGATAAGCATATGCTCACCTGCCCTAAATTGCAGTCCTTCAGCACCGATACTCGTGGAAACAATCACCTTTCCCATCGCCATTGCGTCCAGGAGCTTTAATCGCGATCCGCCACCATCGACAATCGGGCATACATAGACTGTGCCGCGCGCAATGCACGGTCGAATGTCGCTCGGATTGGGGACGAATTCAACCGCAGGATCAGATCTAGCCCATTCTATAAGATAAGGCGGTGGACTTTGGCCTGCCACAATGAAACGAATCCCCGGACAGCGAAGCTTAACAAGAGGCCATATCTCTCGATCAAAGAATCTAAGCGCAGACTGATTGGGGTACCACCTTAACGAGGAGGCAAAGACTATCGTATTCTTCTCTTTCAGCTGAGGCTGAGCTTGGAAATAGCTAGTATCCGTTCCGTTTTCTACAACCTCAACTCTCGCTGCAGGATTCAACACCTTGAGACGTCGCGCGTCCTCTTCGGAGACTGTCACATTCAGGTTGGCCCACCCAGATATGATGGTATCAACATCGGTCAGCTTCTTCGCCTGTTGCACAAATATAGACTTTTTAACTAGGTTTCTCTCTAATAGCGCTCTTCGCCAGGCCATGGCGGATTCGCAATTGTGGTGATTGAGTAATATCGGGAATCGCAACGCAGGGGATATTAGGCGAGCCAAGTCTCCGGAGTCAAAGTGAACGAGAGCACTTGTATAGGATTCTAAGGTCTCGCTCCACCGGCGCGCTATAGACTTCGAATAGTAAGCCTGACAGGAAATTGGCCAGCGTGAAAAGGGACTCAGGGCGAGCCTTCCCCACCACTCAATGCCCTTCCAGGGAAATGGTAGTTCCCAGAACTCCACTTTCTGACAGAAGCCCTCAAGTACGTTACGACTCTCACGGAGCAGGCGGGCATCTTGGAAGGGCCGATTGAACCCATAGAAAAATACACGGTGTGTCTTCGCAGCTTCTTTTAGAAGGTTGAAGCTCCGCTGAGAAGCACCACCACGTGGTGGATAGGGTATGAAGTGCGACAGCCAGACTATATCCATGACGTTATTCCTTCATGAGGCGCCAATATAGATCCAGGACCTTATTGGCGTTGGATTCCGCTGAGTACAGGCGTCCAATAGATTCCTTTGCAGACCCGGACACTTGCTCAGCAATATGTGGCAGTTGAATAAGGCGAAGGCAGGCTTTAGCTAGCTCATTTGGGCTATCTGAATGCACGCACATTCCACATTTTCCGTCTTCGAGGAGCAACTTAACCCCACCTACCGCGCGACCTACAATTGGAGTCCCAAGGCACATCGCTTCGAGAACACTCATTGGCATTCCCTCATGATCAGAGCAGATAACCATTACATCCAATGCACGGATTACATCGTGAATGTCGTCCCGATGTCCAAGGAAGTGGGTCTGGGCGTCAATCTGGAGACGACGCGACAGCGCCATCATCGAATCGAGCAATCTACCGTCACCAGCAACAATGAACTGAGCAGTTGGAAGCTGCTTAGAGAGTTCACTTGCCGAGGCGAGAAACAAATCTAGGCGCTTGATTGCCTCGATACGGCCTACGTAGCCCACAACAGGCCCTGTGCCGCACCCAATCTTTAGCTTAGCTTGACGCTTGGTCAGGATACTATCCACTGATCGAATATCAATCCCATTGGGGATTGTCACTACGCGATGCGAACCGTACTGACGAGCCAAGCTTGGAGACATCTCTGCGCTGACTGACACAACTACGCTCCCTGCGATCCTCCCTATAACTCTGTCTATGAGATGCAGCACAAGGTGCCTAGCTCCCAGCCATGCCCCAGTGGACTCAGTGAGGCCGTGTACTGTTCTCACTCTGATCGGTATATGGCTAAGGAATGCGATAAGGTGAGCTAGAATATTTTCCTTGTATCGATGGGAATGTATTATGGTCACCGTCTCCTGTCGAAGGAAGGAGATCGAGATCCTCAGGGTTGATAGAAATCCGACAGTGCTCTCGGGTATTATGAGCACTCTAGCTCCCGCGCATTTGAGTTCAGCCGCTAGGCGTCCCTCATTGAGAATAATCACCGATACACGCAGCTTCTCTGACCGACACAGTGAGCGGATTAGGGTTGCAACTTGCACTTCTGCTCCTGCCCAACAGTCCCCCGAGACGACATGACAAACATGAGGTCTTGGTGAGCGTTCGATTGAAGCGGCCTTAGACTCTTTCGGCATGTTCTCAAGTAGGTTATTCTGATCGGATATCATGGCACTCTAACAGCACATAACTCTTACTTATTGCTATAATTGCAGTTCGCATTTGGTGTTATTATCATTCAGCTTAGCTACTCAGATTACCTAGTACTGCATAGTCTTAACCTTGCAACAGATGTCTTCCCGTAGGATGACTGCCACATCATCCTTCACAACAGTGCCAACGGGTTGAAGGCTGGAAGCTTGTGCAGTGTTTCCCTACGGGAGGCTACGCACTAACTGTGGGCCAACTAGGTTGCACACCGACAATGGGATATGCTTCCAAAGTGAGGTCGCGATTCTGTATTTCAGACTATTCTGATTGAGATTCAGGCTAGATGCTCCATCAGCCGTCCAATTCGCCCAATACAGCTGTACGTCATGAGTGTCCCACAGTTTCTTGAACATATGGGTGCCCGACTCTCGTGTTGAGCGACCAAAGTCTAGTTGCTGATACCCGCGCTCAGCAGCAACCCGAAGTATCCACCAGTACAGGAGCATATTCGGCTGATGCTGTAGATATCTCCAGTCGGAACACATCCAGATTGCTTCCATGCTCTTCCTGAAGGAGACTAGGAGCGCACCTGCAATCGCACAGCTACCACGCCTTACCATCACAATTGACGAATCGTCCGGGAAGACTTCAAGAACCTGTTGAAATAGGCCTCTGCTATACACTGGCGTTCCAAGATTGCGCATGTTGCCTGCGAACAACCCGTAGAATTCGTCGAGAGCCTCCACGCCCTCAGCCTGTGCAGAGAGGCCTGATTTCAGGGCCTTATTTACCTTTCTCCGATTATTGGAGCTGACAGACATCCACAATTTATCAACATCACTTGGCAGATCCCTGATTACCGCAACCTTATGGGTATCAACCGGTAAGTCCAGAGTATATTCACCGCGGTACCTTAACTGAAGATGTGCCGCCCTGACAGATTTAGACACCTGAATTGCATACTCAACAAGTCCTAGCTCAATATCGCGTGAATCTGCGAGTGGTCCGCCAGCATTCAAGAAAGGCAAGGATGTAATGAAGTTCCCGAATAACACGCTCTTCTGCCACACCAAAGGTAGAATACCTTCAACTCGCTCTGCTGTTCTCGCTATCAGGTAGAATGTCTGGAGCCCGAACGATTCCTCAATTACCTTCTTCCATCCCCACATATGGCTGTGAGTTGCCCTACTATGCCGACTGACATATTGATCCCAAAGCATCCCACAGCTCGAGTCAGCAACTGCGATCTCCGATGTTACCAGACAGCTTGGATTACTCAACGTGTGCCTACCTTCGGAACTTTCCTAATACAGGTGACATAGCAGTTACAGGAATGTCGCGGGATCAGCCTAGCGAACGCTTGGCTTCCAGGTCACAAACCGGTTCCCACGAGCATATAGTACCCACGCACATATTGTGGCGATATTCCCTAATATTACAAAGTGCGCGACTGCAAATGGTGTAATTCGCACCGACCTACGGAATATCCAAGGAATCAACCCCATTAAATACGCGATCTCTTGAATGATTGTTGCCCATCGGTAAATACTCCCAGCATTAAATAAGAGGCAACTCGAAATGAACATAGCCATAAGCACTAAAGGGAGTAGCCATCGAAGTAGTTTTCGGCTCGCCAGTTCCCAGGCTGCAAGCGGATGCTTGAATGGATTAAGCATTCGACGATAGCAGATCAGTACATCTAAACCATGAACGATAGTGCGAACCTTCCTACGCAATTCTGCATTTGGGCTTACAGCACTCAGGGAACCGTGTACTCTAGAGTCGACAATCGCATCGAGCCCTGCCTCTATGCATTGAAGCGGGATGAAGAAGTCACTGCTCAGCGCCTCGGGCCACGGCTCACAGAGTGATCGCCGAGCTACAAAGAGCGCACCACTCGCACTAATACTAGAACCTACAGCGGACTCCAACCTGCGTAATACAGAATCAAAAGATACGTAGGTTGCCTCGGCGTTTCCGCCGGAGGCTTTGGTACTGTCCTCGCTACTTACGCAGCCAACTCGTCCATCAGCAAAGTTTGAGACAATATTTCTCAGCGCGAGAGGATCCGCCATAACGCCTATATCAGTGAACATTACCAGTTCGCCAGAAGTTGCGGCCAAGCCTATCGCCAGGCAGTGATTCTTTCCCCCGCGCTTTGCACTAATCACTTTGACCCCTAACTTGGCAAAGGACTCAGTCTTCGACTCAATATTGGTTGGAAGGCCATCGCATATTACCGTTATGTCGATCTTCTCCCTTGGATAATCCAGTTCGAGGCAATTTCTGATCTTGGCCTCGATAACATCTTCTCCGCCTCTTATAGCAATTAGTACTGAAACGGTAGGATAGATCTCCTTCCGGAGCCTTATCCTCTTATATCTCATCGAGAGAAGCCATAGACATACTCCATATCCGATGAACACATACCCAATCAGGGCGCTCGATACCCAAAATATCCACAGCATGACATTCTCCGCGAAATCGAATGGAGTGCTCTTACCTTCGGACGATTGATCTGATTCGCTTCACGCCATCGATAGCCATTCTGCACACGCGAAGAGGAAGAAACGAAAAGGCGCAGATTCTCGTCTCCGCCGAGCTATTGAACCACTTAGATTCGATAGTATATCTGCCAGCAATGAGCGCTCTCAATATGTTCTTTCTACACAATGAATCAACATCCATTTTGACTGTCAAGGGGTAGTATCCGCCCATGCCATGAAAATCGTCACCTGCAATTGCTAAGAGATTTGGATTTACAATACGCATTCCATTAAGGCCTCGAAGGGACTGCCACAACGGCAAATACTTGCCATCGTATCGTACATTCCAAATCTCCACTGCATCTATACTCTTGGCCAACTCAGTATCTATCTGCCAACTGTAGCGTCTAGGGTGCGCGAGCACAGAGAAGCAACCGGCAGCGCGAATTTGATTTGCCACCAGAACTGGGTCGCTATCTTCCAGAGGCATTTCACAGCCAACTCCTACGATATGGAGGCCATAATCACAAGAGTATTCAATCCCTACAATCAACAAGAAGTCTTTCCCGGAGAGATATTCCGCCTCTCGCTTCATCATCTCAATTCTCTGCACTGATAGGTCTTGAGAGTGCTCTGCCAGGCAAACAACCTGAAAGCCGGCATTACCATATACCGCAGCGATCTCGGCGAGTGACAACTGGCCATCGTGTGAATACTTTGAATGTATGTGCAATGCGCACTTGACCATCATTGTGTCCTCTATTCCCGCTCGATCACTTTGGCATACAGAGCGTCATACTTTTCAATCATCGAGGGTACTGACCAATGCATCACGATCTCATCTCTTGCCGCGAGGCCCATTCCTCGTCCTCTATTCTTGTGTTTCAGGATGTCTAGCACCCGCATTGCGATCTCATGCGCATCCTTTGTTCTGACCAAGTGGCCAGTTACCCCATCTTTAATGATTTCCTGTGGACCTCCGCAACGCGTCGAAACTATCGGAACTCCGCATGACATCGCTTCAAGTAACGCAAGTGGCATCCCCTCACTAGTTGATGGCAACACAAAAACATCAAGGCCTGCGAGTATCTCTCTAACATCTCTCCGAAAGCCCAGGAACGTTAGTTTACTTTCCAACCGGAGCGCCTTTACGAGCTGAAACAGAGGAGGACCAAGTCTCTCGTGAAGGTCGCCGCAAACAACAAAAGATGCACTGGGATATGCATCTGCTATCTCTCTAGCTGCTCGAATGAAGTATTCGTGTCCCTTTGTCTCTCGGATATTAGCGATCATCCCTATCAGAATCGACTCTTTGCAAACTCCGTTCCCTCGTTCGCCTTGATCACGCTGCGCCAAAGAGAAGGCTCTCGTATCAACTCCGTTAAATATCATCTCAAGCTTGCCCGGCGGAACACCCATGGATCTCAGTCTGGCAGCACCACTTTCGCATACTGCAACCACCTTTGACGCGGCCCACTTCACCACCTCAAACTTCATACGGCCTCGAGTTGTCTCGGAGCGATCCATCTCGATGAGGCCATGATACGTCGCAACTATGTCACATCCTGCCAGTTTACCAGCGATGCATGAATAGAAGTTCTGATCTGGAAGGTGGGAGTGAATAATGTCAATTCTATTGGCATCAATAAGTGCCATCATCTCGCGAATCAGCTTGAAATCGTACCACTTCTTCCAATCCACACAAATTGTTGGAATGCCCGCTGCGGTGAGTTGATCGGCGAGCCATCCGGCTTCGTTGATGACTACGAGGGAACCATAGCGCTCTGCATCTAGACCCTTTACCAACTGAAGAAATATGGTCTCAGCCCCGCCTGGGCCGCTAGTTTCAATCGTGTGAAGGATGTTGACTCGTCTCAACTCAGCCTCGCCTACTCAGTGTGCTCGCCACCCGGCGCACCGCTATCTTGGAGTTTGAGGCCACATACTGTCGGAGCTCTTCAAGAGCAGGCCGTGGGTCCGACCAAGACATCACGTCATAGTGCAAACCTCGGCTCCAAAGCCGACAGAATTCGATACAGGCAGAGATTCGGGAGGAGGATGGCGATAGAAGATACTCTTGCCGCCTCGTCGCACAGATACGTGTAAGGAGCGCATCCACGTCGCCAAGAAGCCAGCGTGACTTTACCCCAGCGCAGGAGTGGAGCACCGGAGCAACCTCACGGCCACGAATCAGTTGAAGGTATATCCATGGGAAGTCCACGCCTGACTCAATAGCCAGGTGCAGCGATCCCCACAACCTACCGTTAACTTCCATCAGCCTTGGCAGACCATCCCTTCTATCAATCTTGTATTCGACCATGGCCGGCCCATTCATTCCTGCACACCGGAGCAGTGATGCGGAGCGCTGCACTAGGCTATCGTCTGCTGGAATGCTCTCACACAAAACACTAATGCCCCCCCATGGAGGCTTCTCCCGTAGCCTCCGGTGGCAGAATGATGCCATGATTTCACCATTCCACATGAGCAGAAATACACCCCTACCCTCACCATCAATCCTCTCCTGAACAAGAGGCTGAGCAATCTCTCGATCACACTCTGCGTAGATCTTTAAAAGCTCATTAGGAGTAAACGCATACCGAACTCTTCCCTCTTTCCACACACCATTGACGCACTGTCGGGATCGCCGCGGCTTGATCACCACAGGGTATCCAACCCGCTCAGCAAACTCCAAGAGTTGATCATCACTACACCCTGTGACGAATTGAGGCACTTCGATCGATAATCGTTGAGCAATCTCGACCATAGCATGCTTATCCTGGACGAGCATGATTGCTTCCGGTGCTATCAAGTGGATTCTCGATTCAAGCTTTTCCTTCAGGCCATTGCAGACAAGGGTCGTGGTGTCCGACATTGCAAGAACATGCGAGTATCCATGGCCTGTTACTTCCTCAGCCAGAAATCGCTCAAACAGACCCGGCTCGCCGATCGGCGAAGGATGCACTAACATCTCCCTGCAATAGGCGGATCTCCCAGCGATCATCCCGGGGGTGTCATTTCCAACTCCGATCTCGATACCAGCGCGCCCCAATGACCGGACGGTTGCCAGAGTCGAGCGAAGGTTACCATCTAGAATTAATAGTTTCATGCAATTCAACTCAAAAGGTAATCCGGAAATAAAACATCGCAGAAGAGAACTGACCTTGCGGGTTAATGAGATTTGCCTCATGCAAAAGAAGCCTAGGAATCATAAATCGGCTTTGCTCCCTACGCATTTTCCCTTTGTCTGTCGTAAATCCCCATTGATAACCAGAGGCCTGAGCCTGCTCTGCTACTGAGATGTTATAGCTCCCACTAGGGTAAGCAATTGCAGTCACACTCTGCCCTGTCATCGCCTCTAATGAATACTTGCTGATCTTGAGCTCTCCTGAGCAGGTGTCCCTGGACTCGACGCCCAGCAACGCATGATTCACAGTATGACTCCCGATTGTCATCTGCTTAGATATCTTGACAAGTTGCTCAGCACTGATAAAGGTGTCGATGCTGCCCTGACCTGTTTCCTCAGAGAACTGTTCAGATAGACTCTTGAGAATAGTATCTCGTCGGGCAATTGGGCATTGCTTGAGCGCAGCTATCGACTCGCTGAGTGTAAGAACTCTACCCTTAGCACACTTCAGCACCTCCTTAAGCCGGTCAGACAATTCCTTTCGCGACTCAGCATGATCACGCCAGATAGCAGTCACGCGCTCCACCCAAAACCTTTCACGCTTTCCGACTAACCCCGATGGAACAAATAGGCATGCAGGTGTGCCATAATGACCGAGCGCAGTGCTCACATTGCTAGATGTATCACTCCAAGCATCATCGAAAGTCAGAAGAATATTGGGCTTCCTGCCCATTGGGATCATCCAGCGCGAGCATTCTTCCAAGGTCACAACTCTACATTCATTCGAGAGGCACTTCAGGAGCTCTAGAAACGTGGGAAGCAAAACAACCATCGACTTCTCGGAGAGACTCAGCGCTGCCTCATCCGAAGTAAGCACGCGGTGCAAGGCGAGGACCACAACCTCATCAGCTGAGATCAAGTGGCGGCGGAGCCATCGTATAGAGGCGATGATGCCCAAATAGTAGAGTGTGATCGCCAGCATGTAACGTACATATTTTCGCATGGCTCAGATTATCCCTCTTGACGTGTGAACTATCAGATAGACAACAACCTTAGATTACGCCTGTGCCCGCGACATATATGTTTCGTGGAATATAGCATTTATCTCAGCTTTTATAGATATTGATGAAAAGCTGCCATGCATGTTAGGCTGTCACGTCACTGTGGTAATAGTAGTAATACCCCGCTCCCTCACGAGCATTCGCGCACATTAGGATTGAGCCTATTACTTTCGGTCGAATTAGCTCTAGCGCCTCCATTACATCATTTGATGAAGTTGATCCAGCCAAAACACACATTGCAATGCCATCCATCTGACCTGCGAGTATTCTGGAATCAGCTACCGGCAACAATGGCGGAGAATCATATATAGTGATGTCGTATTTGTCTCGTGCCCATTTTACAAATTCACTCAAGCGTGGAGACTGAAGCAACTCTGCTGCGTTCTCATCCAGGCCACCGCTTGGCACAAAGGAGAGGCCATTTTCGAACTCCACCACTGCCTCTTCAAAAGGCCGTGTAGATCGCAAAGCGTTCTCCAGGCCGCTCGCGGTTTGGACCCCAAGTGCATCGGCAACACCCGACTTGCGCAGATCGCAGTCAACAAGTAAGACACGCAATCCTTGAACCTGTGTAAGTGCTACCGCCAGATTGATAGATGCGGCTGTCTTGCCCTCGCCCGATACTGCGCTAGTGATCATGAGGGTCTTCAATCCTGCTGCCTTCATTATGTCTAAGGTACGAGCGCGCAATACCCTATATCTCTCGTGAGCATAGATTTCTTCTTTCTCCATTGTCTTTAGGCGGAGAGAATACAGACGACTCACACTGAAGGGAAAGGGGACGCCTTCCTTCGCGAAGGAAGGCGGCGAACTTGCTCGCGACTGCGCATCAACTACCTGGGCAGGTCTGCTCTTCATGGATGTATACCCTTTCGGTACGTAGACACCTACTGCGAATCGAATCCACATATACGGGGAATGGCTGGAGCTTCCAAATCACCCTGCCGGATGCTTCTCATTTTCTTCTAGATAGACGAACGATATTGTATAGTGACCATCTGTTGCACACGAACTACCCGACTAACTCCATCCAAATCCAGCCATAATTGAGTAGCGGAGTATGTAAGCCGCCATTAACGCTGCCACAAGCAGAATCCCTGCGACAATCACTGTCAGAAGCCTCTTTCGGGTTCTGCTGCGGCGCTCATTCAGGAGCAAGACCCGTGGAATTGTAGCGAGGACTGAGAGGGATGTCATGTGGCGGAGGTCGCGCTCGCAATGTACGCTGGAGTCTGACATTTCAACCACCATCGCCACACTGCATCCGAAGAAGAGAGCTGTCATGAATCCAAGGAGATTTATCTGAAGCAGATTTGGACTATCCGGCTTTGCTGGATAGCTAGCAGGATCCAGAATTCTGAATTGCTCCCCTTGGGCCTTACGCTCCATCTCGCCCGATACTGACGAGTTATTCCGTTTCGTCAAGAGCGCATCATAGGTAGTACGAGATGTCGCGTAGTCGCGAGAGAGTTGTGCAAGCTCCAACTCCGTCTTCGGCAGATCGCTAAGATGTCCTTGTAGCACTCTGATCTTGCCTTCCATATCTGCATCGCGAGCAGTGCGCTTCGTAATTTCAAGATCTAAGCCCTGAATCTCAATCTCAATCTGACTTGGACTTTGCCCAATGTGGCCGGCGCTGATGAGATTCTTTGGCTTCTCCTCTTCGATCTGTGCTCTTAGAGCACTGAGTTCAGCTTTTAGCCGCATGACATCTGGATGATTGTCATTGTATTTTTGCTGCGAGGCGAGCAAATCAGCCGTCTTGCTATCATACTGGGTTTCGAGCACGGTCTTCATGTTTTGCTGTGATGCAAAAGGACCCTGGTTTTGCAACTGGGATGCAAGATACGCTCTTTGCTGCTGTGCACGAGTAATCGAATCAGCATTGATCTGCATCATGCCTTGCATCTGTGCGAGTAGCTGCAAGCTCGGGAGTTGCTGCTCTGGCAGCTCGCCGGCGTGAGTCATCTTGAAGCCCTCTATCCGCGTCTCCTGTTCCTGGAGGGATACCCTCATCCTTTCCAACTGACTGTCCAAGAAGTCTATTGTTCCCTCCGATTGTTGCTCTCGGTCCTTCAGGTTCTCCTCAATAAAAAGGGAAGCTAGGGTTCGTGTAACCTTCTGCGCTACAGCTGGATTCGAATTTGAGTAACTGACCCTGAAGGCTGACAGTGTCTTTGAGTGATCACCGGAGTCTGAACTGTTCTTAAGGGCATTTGCCACGCTTTCAACCACAATTGCCCGATGCATCGTATCAACTTCCTCGTCGCTGGGCAGAGTCTCCTTACCACCCTTCATTAGCTCGCATGCGATGATTACCTTGCGGAGCTGGGTGCGGCTGAGAACTTCCTGTTGAATAATTTGAATTCGATTATTGAGATTGTCGGCAACGGTAGCCTGTACATAAGCCTCTGGGACCTTCTGCGGATCAATCATGATCGTCGCATCGGACCTATAGGATCGAGGCAGGAAGAGGCTACCAAAGAATACGACGACAGGGATAACGCACATAGGCACAAGAAGCCACCATCGACGGCGTGAGGCGATAGCAATGTATTCAGCAATCCCAGATGGCATCTTCTTCATTGGAACGATCCTTAGTGCACTTTCACTCGGGCAATATCAAACGAAATACCCGTAATGAGTTGCTGCCTGTAAATGGTCCCTTGCGTGGCTGTTATGCCACTTGCTACGCTCCATCCATAATTGATGAACCAGTTTGTATTTCTCGTGATGTGGTAACCACCTGATATACCTGAGTCCAGAATAGCCCTATTTCCATTAACAGCATATCCCACTCCGAAACCAGTGTTCGTTCTTCTGTAATGCATCAGATCACCAACAAACCACCTCTGGGTCAGTGCATGCTGGTCCGACACAGTGATGATCCAACTTGTCAAGGTGTCTTGCTCCTGCTGCACCGTATACTCGTTCGATATTTGCACCTGAAATGCCGACCGCGAAGTCTTGTGGTTGATGCCGACAGAGGCACTCAGTCCCAATTGGATTCCACCCTGCCTAACCTGGCTCCTGTGCAGTTCTGGGCCAATTCCAGCTACATAGTTCCATCCACTGGCCCAGTCTTGTGAATAGTGAAGCTGTACTGATTCTTCCAACACATGAGAATCAGGAGCGGTGAATCGAAAATATGCACTGCTCACCCCAAGGCCAATTGACTTGTGGCTTTGCATTGAATATCCATAAGAGGCGCTAACCTCGTTGTACCAAGTAGTTGAATCTGGAGCTGTCAGCGCAGAGATGATGTCGTTCGTGCTCTGTTTGCGGTATCGACTAATTCCCCCCGCACAATCCAGTTCAATGCTTTTCCGGAGAGAGCTTCTATGGTTTATCGAGAGGAGGCTTGCCCCACTGGTAACGTTTTGCAGTAGCTCAAGTGCATTTACTCCTGTCAATTGCATTACAAGTTGGCCGAACATACTCCCTGCCAATGGAGCCCCAGCCCAACTCGGAGATCGACTCCCGATGAGACGCCACTCAACGGCTGTATGTGATGGTAGGCTGATTGCGACTTCCTGTGAAATGTTCTGCCGAATCGCATCCAGGGTAGTTAGCTTATGGTAATTCGACAAATTAGGTGAGTAGATAGCAGTGTATTCTACATGTTTTGTTGAGTCAGTAATCATGAATACACTATTGTAGTGCCCTGATATATCGGATAGGGGCGGCGTTGAGGATAGCACATTGCTATCCTCAACAGTCATTACCGAGTTCGCTATGGCAAGGTTCCATCCACTTGGCTTTGTGAGGCCATTCGCCGTCGCATGCTGCGTGTTTACTGAAATATCGGAAATTTGCGTACCTGCGCGGGCTTGTACAGAATTGGGATCATCTTGTTCTTGAGGCAAGGCTCTCTCTGCCAATCCGATTAGACCAATGATGACATAAATTGCAAATAAGCGCATTCTCATTGTTCTCTTGCCTCTAAGGGACTACGAGGGTGTCGCGCGCCTGCAGTTCCGGGTTCCCAGTCATACTATTGGGACTAATGACCCGCCTATAGTCAATCAATATCTTTATCCGATTTCCGTCCTTACCAGCACGCAACACGAACATCTTATTCTTTCTCGCGAAGTCTCGGAATCCACCCGCAACGGTTAGCGCCTCTAGTACCGTCATTCCCTTGGTCAATGGATAAGTTCCAGGTCGCATGATCTCTCCGATGATTCCATAGCGTTGGCTATGTGCGTCCATAATAATTACTGACACTTCCGGTGTTTTCAGATAGTGGGCGTACTTCTGAGTGAGGTTCTCTCGTAGTTCGAGTGGGGTCATACCTAGGGCCTGCACGTCACCTACTAATGGAATTGAGATCATGCCGTCTGGGCGAACTGTTACCGTTCGTGACAAGTCCGGTTCGCGCCACACTTGGACAGATAGTACATCATCATCACCAATTACATATTTATAGTTGTCTTGTTTAGGTTTTGCATTCGTATTAGAAGCAATTTCAGGCGTTTGACCCGTACTGGTGTTTGATCTTGCTTCCTGCGCGTAACTGGTTCCCGATAGCTGCACGATGAATACAATCAATGCTGTGCATGAGGTACATTTCATTGCTTTGGCTCTGCACCCTCTGTTGTTGCTACTTCCGCTTATCATTGCGCTTCTCCGTTGTAGCCCTCTCAGCAGGTATAGCCCATTGACGCTGCTGGCCCTGCGAGGGCACTCTAAATGAGGACCGGCAAACCATTTGGCTAGATCTATACATGATTTAGTGTTATGGCAAACGACGGTACTCAGCAAATCGCAGCTTGTAGTATATTGTGCAGCTTCGTTGCCTTATCATCCCAAGAGTATAGGTTGACTGCTTTTCTGTATCCTGACTCACCAAGTCGACGGGCAACTACTGGACTGTCGAGCAAGTGCAAAGTCTGTTCTGCAAACTCTGCAGCGGAATGCGCAAGGAGAATGTCTACTCCATGTTCAACCAAGATTCCAGCACAACCAAGTGGAGTCGTGACAATTGCTTTCTTCATCGCCCAGGCTTCCAGAATCTTATTCTTGATGCCGCCACCCGACACCAAGGGTGATATTACGATTGCAGCGCTGGATATGTATTGGCGTATATCGTCGACGCTGCCGGTAACTGAGATTCCGTTGTTGTTTGCCAGTGCAAGAATCGAGATGTCCGGACTTGCTCCTACGATGGTCCACTTGCAGTTTGGTCTTCGCTCTAGAATTCGTGGATAGACCTGTTGGGAGAAATATTTCACTGCGGCTATATTAGGAGGAAAGCTCATGTTTCCTGTAAATACAATCTCGTTTGGATCCAATGGTGTGTTGGGCACTTGGAAGTGTTGGAGATCAACCCCGTTAGGAAGTACCGAGGCTTCGACTCCTCGCACAATTCGCCTGAGCCAGGTGGCATCCGTCGCAGCAGCGAGGATTGTGTGTTTAGGAATATGGCAGTAACGGCGCTCATATACAAGTAATTCAAATATATGTTTTATGCTCCGCGCAGCAGTAATTGAAAATGGCTCGTTGAGGGCTTCGCGCAGTGCGGCGATTACGGGTTCATCGACGAGATCAGCAACAACTGGGACATTGCATCCCTCTAGATATTGCAGAAGGTTAACACCCATAAGCATTACGATATGAAATTCTTCTGTTGCAATAGCTTTGCTAAACGCATTTTTGAACTCCATACAGAACGGATATGGGTTGTTTGTTGCGAGTATCGATAGGAGATAGCCAATGATCCCGTGTTTCTGGCGGACCGGCTTGGCAAATTCGTCCAAGTTTAGATATGAGACATGATACTGGGATGGCAGGCGACTCAATAGATGATGTGCCCGCAGGCTGCTTCCATTGCGCATTTGAGACAGAGCATTTGCTGAAAGGAAGAGCAGCTTAACTGGGTCTTCTTCGGAGACTGAATGTTCAGGCATGGATTTTATCGGAGTTCGCTCTTGCGCCGATTACAGATTCCAGTGTGCCAGTCTTGCCTTCAGAGATGGCGTTTGAGAACTGGGGATTGTAGTTAGACGGCTGACCTGTGGGCCAGATAAGAAGTTGTATCTGCCGCAGCGTAAGCGATTTCAGGAGTATGCACACCTGCCGACTTCTCCGAGTCGAGTACGACCAAGACTGTCTTGAGCAAGATCTTGAGATCCATCATGAGCGACTCTTTGTGAATGTACATCAGATCGAAGCGCAGTTTTCGATCGGCTGAGCTTGCATATTGTCCACATACCTGGGCTAGCCCAGTAATACCCGGCTTTATCGTTAGCCTTGATTCGTATCCGGGTATCTCCGCAGCCAGTTCTGTGACAAAGTGGAGGCGCTCCGGCCTAGGTCCAATCAGGCTCATATCTCCGCTCAGAACATTGAATAGCTGAGGAAGTTCATCTAGTCGCGTACTGCGCAAGAGGCGCCCTACACTGGTGATTCGCGGGTCGTTGGCTGTTGCCAGTACCGGGCCAGAGTTCTTCTCGGCATCCGCTATCATGGTTCTAAATTTGTAGACTTGGAACTGCTTCCCACTCAGTCCAACGCGTTCCTGGCTAAAGAGTGCGCTCCCTTTTGAAGTGATCCAAACAATTCCCGCGATAGCTGCCATAATTGGGGCCAGAAGAGCAAGCATTAGCAACGATGTCGCGATATCCAGCATGCGTTTGACTGCTCTTTGCATCTGGTTGAGGTGTGGTGGTGCAATGGCCAGCATCATCAAATCGCCAATCAGGATTGCCTTCGCCCCATTTGCGGCCATTTCAAGGGAGTCGGGAATGACAAGTATTTCTTTCTGCATCAGCATAAGTCTATCTATAAGTGAGGCTTTTTTCTCGAGCCCTTCGGTTAATATAACCGTATCCCATTGTGCCAGTTGATCAGTTATTGCAAAGAAGTCTTCCGTCGTCATGTAGGTTCGAATCGTGGACCAGGACCGAGGGGCGGCAGTAAGCATTTTGTCAAGTGCAGGAATGCTAGTCGGATTCGCGATCAGGACCATTACTCGACGCTGAGCTGATTCCCGGCAGGCTAATTTTCCGTTGATGATTCGGACGGTGAGGAGGCTTGCAAACTGCGCGCAGACTAGCATAACGATGAGACTGGGTGGAATTGCATAAGCGGGTTGCAGATAGCAGAGGGATCCCCATACGCAGGCAAGCAGACTAACAGCCATCATGCCTGGCAGGATGGTCCGCAATCCGCTGTGGAGGTTTTCCACCTTATATAGTCCACACAATGAGAGGATCGCAATTGTCGCGAATGAGGTCAGGGGCAGAGCGCGCAAGTACATGTGGGAGACGGATGTTTGCAAATAGCCTTGCGCCAGAGCAAATATAGCGAACGCGCAGCTTTGCATTGCCAACAGGTCCACCAAGGCAATGAGCGGGTCATACTGATCTATAGATGTTTGCTGCTTGTTCATTTTATTCCTCACTCAGCTCGTACATACTTTCCATCAAGGTGGGGAGGTGAGCATTTTGAGCCGCCCACATGCAATGGTTGGCGGTACATTAGATTGATACTAAGATTTTGAGTGCTTGACTAAGTCTAGTCTTGAATAACTGCGAGCCAGAATGGGGGTGCCAATACGGCTCCGCCATGATGGCTTAGCAAAGCTAACCATTTGGCCTGGACCACTTCATTTGCGGGTTGTGCCCTCTCGACTGAATGCACTTTCCAGCCACTGGACTTCCGCTATTGAGGAGACTACATCCTGCGTAATGCAAGACGCATCTGCCGAAAGTTGCCGAAAGTTGCCGCGTTGCGCCAAAACTTTACACCTACGATACCGACGCGAGCTTTTTGAGATTTCGGGATTCCTCGGAGCAGATCAGGGCATTTCTGACCACAGAATTAGCATCGGTATGGGGCAAGCTTGGGAAGGATGACTGGCTCTTTGTAGACGTAATCTGAAATAGAAATGGAGCTGTATCACCCATAGATTGATAGCATTAGGATATGCAGTCAAACGGCTGCCGGAAGTGGTTCGACGGGTATTGCTCGGAATTCGCTGCCCGGCGTTCTGAATTACATCTTCACTGATAGATGGCAGCTTCAACTGCCTAGACGAGGCACGCCATAGTGTGCCGACATGCCAAATCCGCGCATTTCTACTGAATGGCAGACTGTCCGTCAGGCTCGCAATGCTTTGAGCAATTTGACCGTGGTAACTACCTACCCAACATGGCGCTGGGTGTGGTCTGCTACGTGGATGAGCGCGCCGCCGATGGAGGTTGGGAACTGTTTGCGGCTCACGCCGCGAAAGGTGTCCAAGTCGGCTGTTGACAGTGCACGCACACGGTCGGCAGCGTTGGAGAATGCAATTTCGACTTCGGCGAGCAACGCGGCAAGAGACTCTTCCCCGCTCTGCTCAGTCTTGAGTGATGCCGACTGCTCCGCGGTCAACTGTTTCCCTTCCGCATAGCTGAGCAACCGGTCAGTTGAGCGAGCAATATGGCGCAGATGAAACGCTACCGAAGTAAGGCCCAATGGATGTGAATGCACCTCGGCATCGGTGAGGCCGGCGGTCCAGCCGGTGAGATCGTCAAGGGTCAGTTCTAAGGCATGCAATACGGCGCGACTCACCGCAGGGACATGCGTATGTGTACCACGCAGCCAAGGTTCGACGTAGGGGGTGGGCGCAGGGGGAGTGCACATGGGTACGCCCTCCTTTATCCTGCGTTTTTCACGCGCACTACCGTGATCTTCTCGAAACCCTCTTCAAAGACCGGCGGTTTCAGTTTTTCCGCCATCTTGCGCATGATGTCTTCGCTGACGGAACGGTCACGCTTGCGGTTGCGTTCAAGGCAGACATCAAGGGGCACATCGAAGAAGACAGCTTGTACTTCGTAGCCGAAACTCTTGGCCATCTTGATCCACTGCCGGCGCTCGTGGGTGGAGAGGTTGGTCGCGTCTACGTAGTTCATGGGCATACGAGCGATAAGCCGGGCCCGAAGCAAAGAACGCAGCGTGGAGAAGACCAACCCCTGATAGCGCTGCTCTTCCACATCGTCAAAGAGGATATTGCGCAGCAGGTCGCTGGAGAGCGGGGTGATGCCACGGCGACCGAACCAAGTGGTCTTTCCCGATCCAGGGAGGCCGATTGCCAAGACAACAAAGCC